>ENA-OWND01000353-OWND01000353.1-metagenome-genome-assembly--contig:-NODE-353-length-32404-cov-7.220223_pt1 | contig 32404 bp, 28 predicted proteins | sample MGYA00245342_ERZ651119 | MGnify/ENA primary metagenome ERZ651119 (study PRJEB26857, sample SAMEA4031756) | metagenome | biome: human; feature: oral; material: saliva | place: Philippines | collected 2014... | reverse complement strand
GGCCATCATCGACAGGTTGGCAAGAAGAAATGAGACCATATTGAATTTGAGAAAGCACTTCTTGATGAGATAATTTCGACATATAAAACTCCTTGAGATAAGAACCATTTTGGAATAAGGAATGCCTAAAATTTTGACTTCTCGTATTATATGAAAAGAAAACTCCATTTTAAATAGATTTTTGAAGTGGATTTTTAAAAGTGTGATCTAGGTCTCATTTTTGAGGTAAGAAAGGGGAAAGATGAAGTAAAAGCGGTCAAATAGCGACCTAAACTTGAAAAATCAGTTTCAGATCTATATATCTTGCATAGAAATATCATAGGATATTTCTATGCAAATAATCTGAAATTTTTGGCGTAAAAACAGATCCGTCTTTTGCTCCAAATTGGTAATGGTTTGAGCTGCCACAAATTTTGCTTTTTCTGCGGTTGCCTCTGTTGCAGAAATAACACCTTGCTCAACTTTATCAAATAAGCGAATATCGTCCCAACCATTTGCCACATTTAAGGTAAGATCTTGCACGCGACTTAAAATCGCACCTGCTTTACCCTCAACTTCTTCCAATTTATCTAATCCTGCAAAAGCATCTTTAACCCAACCTTTTTTGGCAAAAACTACCACACCACCTGAAACCGCAATTTGCACACCTTTGTTTTCAGCACTATCCACCGCTCCACGAATAATTTTCTGCAATTCTTCTGCGTGTGAAAGATTTTCCTTGCCTAAAAATGCATTGGCTAAGCGAGAACCTGCACTTTTTAAACCCCACCCCATCAGGTTTAATTGAGCATTTAATTTTGCCCTCTTAATAGTTTTTTCTACAATCGTAGTCCCTTCAACAGGAAGAGCAATCACTTGCCCTGTTAACGTACCAAATTGATTACGGTTAGCCTCCGACAAAGAACTGTCTATTTTTTGGGCTAATTCCGTTGCGTCAAGCTGATATTCTTGTGCAATTTCATTGATCTTATTCTTGTAAAAACCTTCTACCGTTTTGCCTCTTTTCTCAAGATGTTTTTCTAATGCTACTTGATTGGTTGCAAGGCTTTCAATCGTGCTAATAATGGTATTTGCCGTGTCGATTTTCTCTTGCCCACTTTCCCAAATATCAGGATATTGGTCAAAACGGAATTTCAGCCACTGATCAATCGGTTGATGGCGACCGTTAGCCAAATAATCATCTAGAAAGGCATTGATGGTTTGAAAAGTGTTTTTCTTCGCCTCATCATTGGCAAAAAGTGTATTTTCTGCTTTTTCTGCCAATGCGTTTTGGGTTTCATCTTGTTTAAGATTGTTGAAGAGTTGGTCGATATGCTCTACTTGAGAGGTAATTTGGTTGTCTTGCATAAAAATAGCCTCGAACATGAGAAATTCGGGCTATTTTAGAAAAGTTTTCTACACGGTTAATTCGCAAAGAAGGGAATTTTGAAAAATTTCTACAAATTTTAACCGCTTACTTTTTCTATAACACCTGGCTCACATACCACTGATTCAACAACACCCCCGCATTTACTGCGACATTCAATCCGCTGGCAAGAGGGTTATTTACAGAAAGTTGCACTGTAGTATCTTCGCTGTATTCAATATGGTTAGAAACCACTTCGCTTAATACAAATACTACTTTTTTCGCTAATTTTACTTTGGAGAATGAAGGCACTTGTTTGTGACGAGTAAGATGCACGATTTGATAGCCCGATTGGCGTAATTGTTGCAGGGCAATCTGTTTATTTTTAGTTTCAAGTGTATGGACGAATTCCAAACCACCTTCGGCAACGCGGGCTGCAGAGCTTGAGTTTAAGCATTCTCCATTTTCACTAATAATACCTTTCACACCGTAGAAAGCACAGGTACGGACGATACCACCGATGTTTTGGGCGTTGTTTACGCCATCTAATAATACAAGGCAATCTTGGGTATGTGCTAATTGTAAGTAACCTTCTAAACTGTAAGTGCGGTTTTTCTTCACAAGCAAACAAACATCACCGTGGTGCTCTGAACCTGTCACTTTTTCCATCTCTTCACGAGAAACGATGTGATAGGCTTTTTTGTGCTCGGCAAGATAGCTCAATATATCGCCTACTTTTTTCGCCCCTTCCACCGTTGCCCAAAGGCGAACAATTGAAGTTGGGCGTTGTTCGAATAGGGTTAAACAGCTATTTTCGCCATAAATTTTCATCTCTTCCGCACGGTTTTTCTTGATTTTTTCTGGTGCTCGAGGCGAAAGCGGTCCCGTTTTTTTCTCTTTTTGCAAAAAAGCAGATTGTTTCACATTAATTGTTACCTGCCCTTGCCCGTTGACTTTGCGTGCTTCGGTTGGGTAAATGTTTTCTGGCGTGATACGCTGATTTTGGCGAGAAAGCGACAGTTTGCCTCTTGACGGTTTTTGCAGGCGATCAGTTAAACATTCTTGAGATCGTTCATTACGTTTAAAACTTTTTTCTTCAGTGGTTTTGAATTTTGGCGTGCGTTCATTAAATACAGGTTTCATCATCGGTTTCCATATAAGAGATAAAATTTGCCGAATTATAGCAAAGTTAGCCTAAATACACTGATATATTTTGATCTTTTACCGATATTCAGTAAAATCGTTCCCCTTTAAATTTTCATAAAAATTCACGTTTTGAAAATTTTTTACACTTTTTTGAACTATTGCCAAAAACGATACACTAAAACGGTGAAAGAGATGGCGATGATTAAAATAAATCGATTATATATTTAGGAGTCCGCAAATTGAGCGAACAAATCACCGACCAAGAATTAGTTGAAAAAGCACAACAAGGTGATAAAAAAGCATTTAACTTATTGGTAGTCCGCTATCAAAATCGCGTAGCTGGTTTACTTACTCGTTATGTTTCCCGTGATGATATTCCTGACATTGTGCAAGAATCTTTCATCAAGGCTTATCGTTCTTTAGCTTCATTTAGAGGCGAAAGTGCATTTTATACTTGGCTTTATCGTATTGCGGTAAACACGGCAAAAAATCATTTAACTGCATTAGGTCGTAGACCGCCAAAAGAAGATATTTTGGCAGAAGATGCGGAAAGTTATGATGCTGGCACGCAGTTGCGTGAAGCTGACACCCCTGAAAATTTAGTTTTATCGAATGAGTTAAAACGGGTGGTGTTTGAAACGATTGAAAATCTGCCTGAAGAATTAAAAATAGCAATCACGCTTCGTGAAATCGAAGGATTAAGTTATGAAGAGATTGCTGAAGTGATGAGTTGCCCTGTCGGTACAGTACGTTCGCGTATTTTCCGTGCAAGGGAAGCGATTGATGCCAAAATTCAACCGCTTATGGCAGCCTAACCTTTTTTAGTGTTGAAAAACACATCTATTTCAAGTTAATTGGAGTTTTTTTATGCAACAAAAAGAGATCTTGTCAGCTTATATGGACGGGCAAGCGAATGACATAGAGTTTGCCAATACGCTCACAAACAGCCCTGAATTAAAAGCAAAATGGGCAAGCTATCATACGATTCGCAACGTGATGCAAGGCGAAGAGGTGTTACTCGGTGCAGACTTCTCTGCCAAAATGGAAGCCTTACTTGAGAACGAAACCATCGAATCTACGCAAGAGAAACCTCGTGGTTTAATGGTGAAACTTAAACGTTGGGCAACCCCAATTATGCAAGCTGGGATTGCAGCATCTGTTTGCTTAGTTGCACTCGTAGGTGTGAATATGATGAACAGCACAGATGAAGTGGCTCAAACTGAACCTGCGTTGCAAACAATGCCATTTAGCAATGCAGTTCAAGCGGTAAGTTACAACGCACCAAGTAAAGATTTAGTTACCCCAGAAAAACTTGAGCAACAACAACGCCGTTTAGATTCACTATTGCAAAATTATGAAATCCAACGCCGTACTCAAAATGTGACTTTAACCGATGAAGAAAAAGCGAAAACGCAAACCTCTTCAACCACAACAGAAAAACATTTACAAAAATAATTCAGGTAATAAATAAATTCTGCCACTCATATATACTTATATGAGTGGCTTTATTTTTGCCCAATTGTGTCGCTTAATTATCTGCAAGCGGTAACTTTTTGCGATTTTTTTACAAATTTTTGGTAAAATTCTACCGCTTATGCCTCAATGTTTATAAGAATGAAAAAGGCTAATATGAAAAAAATTATTTTATTCTGTCTCACATTTCTTTTTGTTTTGCCTGTGAAAGCAGAGCTGACCCATCCAATTGATCTGCTCAATGCAATGATGGAAGCACATAAAAATCGCAACTATGAACTCCATTATATTCTCCAACACAGTGATAATATCAAATCGATGAAATATCATCACGCACTGGAAAATAATCACGAATTTGCTCAGCTATTAAGCCTTGATAACGCTTACGAAACTATCTTGCTACGCAATAATGCAATTAGCTATTTAGGCTTTAATTTCACCCCATTTAGTTTAAAAGGCACAAAAATTTTAGATGCCTTACCTGCGGTTTTTCACGCCAATTTTAACGAGCTAAACCATTACGATTTCGTGCCATTGGGTAAATCACGCGTGGCAGATCGCATCGCGAATGTAATTAAAATCGTGCCTTCCGACGATACTCGTTTTAGTTACACACTTTGGATTGATGAACAAAATTATCTGTTGCTTAAAAGTGAACTGTTCGATAATCAAAACACACTGTTAGAACAATTTAGAGTGATTGAACAACGCGTAAATGACCAGTTCGACAACCTGATCCCGCAACTGAAAACGATGCTATTGCCGCCTGTGAATACGCAAAACAGTTTGGTAAATACACCGCTTGCATGGCAGGTGAATTGGTTACCCGTTGGCTTTAAACCTATCTCCAGCTCTCGCCAAGTAATTCCCGTTGGACAGGGTCAGGAAGAGGTCGAAAGTCAACTTTTTAGCGATGGGCTCTCAACCTTTACTGTCTATCTGCGTTCGCAAGGTGATGAAGCGTTCAACGACCAATTCGCTCGCCAAGAAAAATTGATTTTATTCACCCATGTACTTGATAATCGTGAAGTGGTGGTAATTGGTGATATTCCAATGAGCGTGGCAGAACGCATCGCACAAAGTGTAGTATTTCAACAATAAGGAGTGCAATATGATGATTGAAAAAGCCATGGTGCTGAGCTACGAAAACGGCAAAGCCTTAGTGCAATGTTATGCCAAAAGTGGCTGTGGTGGTTGTGCCGCACAAAATCATTGTGGAAGTAAAGCTTTATCAGGCTTATCTGGCGAAAAAACTGCACCACGCTTTGAAATTAAAGTTGACCAAACCTTAAAAGCAGGCGATCAAATCCAGCTCGGTTTGGCAGAAAATACGCTTTTAATAAGCGTGTTTTGGGTTTATTGCGTGCCTTTAATGGTACTTATTGGATCAACACTCCTTTTTTCTGCTCTTTTTAGCAACGAACTTCTGGTCGCAAGTGGTGTAATTTTTTTAACCGCTTGCAGCTTTTGGGCGGTGAAACTGGTTACTGCCCATCAACCATTAACAAAATTTACCCCGATTTTCTTAGGCAAAAGTAACACTTTCGGGGCAGGAGACTAAACAACAATGGAAAAAATTTGGTTTGATAATTACCCACCTAACGCAGAAAAAACGATTGATGTAACGAAATATGAATCTCTCGTAGAGATGTTTGAAGCAGCCGTAAAACGCCATCCTGATATGCCTGCTTATATCAATATGGGGCAAGTTTTAACCTTCCGCAAATTAGAAGAACGTAGCCGTGCTTTTGCTGCTTACTTACAAAATGAATTGCGTTTAGAAAAAGGTGATCGAGTCGCATTAATGATGCCAAACCTGTTGCAATACCCGATTGCCTTATTTGGTGCATTGCGTGCAGGTTTAGTGATCGTAAACGTTAATCCACTTTACACACCACGCGAATTAGAACACCAACTCAACGACAGCGGTGCGAAAGTGATTGTCATCGTCTCTAACTTTGCCGCCACACTCGAAAAAGTGGTCTTCAATACCCAAGTAGAGCACGTGATTTTAACCCGTATGGGCGATCAGCTCTCGTTTGGAAAACGTACACTTGTGAATTTTGTGGTGAAATACATCAAAAAACTCGTGCCAAAATATAAGTTACCACACGCAGTCAGTTTCCGCGAGGCCTTGAGTATCGGCAAACAGCGTCAATATGTAAAACCAAATTTAGAGAGTAGCGACCTTGCTTTCTTACAATATACAGGCGGCACAACGGGCGTAGCAAAAGGTGCAATGCTCACACACGCCAATATGGTTGCCAATGTATTCCAAGCCAAATGGGTGGCAGAGCCATTATTAAAAGATGCTAAAGTTCGCGTGGCTGCCATCCCGTTGCCGATGTACCACGTGTTTGCCTTGTCGGTAAACTGCTTACTCTTTATCGAATTAGGCGTAACGGGCTTATTGATTACCAACCCCCGTGATATTCCTAGTTTTGTCAAAGAGCTGAAAAAACAGCGTATTGTGGCACTTTGTGGCGTGAACACGCTGTTCAATGCCCTCCTGAATAATGAACATTTCAAAGAGGTAGACTTCTCGGCACTGCGTTTAAGCGTTGGAGGCGGAGCAGCTATTCAAGGGGCTGTCGCAAAACGCTGGTTTGAAACCACTGGTTGTCACATTATTGAAGGCTATGGAATGACTGAATGTTCACCATTGATTGCTGCTTCTCGTTGGGATTCTACCGAACATACGGGCTCTATTGGTGTGCCTGTGCCGAATACGGATATTCGCATTATGGACGACACAGGCAATGAGGTGCCAATAGGTGAACGTGGAGAACTTTGGGTAAAAGGTCCACAAGTGATGAAAGGTTATTGGAACCGCCCAGAAGATACCGCCGAAGTCTTGCATGATGGCTGGATGGCAACAGGTGATATTGTCGAGATGGGGCAAGATCTCAACTTACGCATTGTCGATCGCAAAAAAGATATGATCATCGTATCAGGCTTTAATGTCTACCCAAACGAGATCGAAGATGTAGTTGCACATAACCCGAAAGTGAATGAGGTAGTTGCCGTCGGTGTACCCCACCCTGTTTCTGGCGAAATTATCAAAATTTTTGTCACCAAAAAAGATGAAAGCTTAACCCGTGAAGAGTTGCGTTCTTACTGTCGCCGATTCCTCACAGGTTATAAAATCCCGAAAGAGATTGAATTCAGGGATGAATTACCAAAAACCAACGTGGGTAAAATCTTACGTCGCGTGCTCCGCGATGAAGAAATTGCCAAGCTAAATATCAAATCCTAGACAAATCCAGAAAGGAGAATGAAGATGAAAATTGTTGAAGTAAAACACCCGCTTGTACGCCATAAATTAGGCTTGATGCGTGCTGCTGAAATCAGCACCAAAGACTTTCGCCAACTTGCTACCGAAGTTGGCAGCCTTTTAACCTATGAAGCAACCAAAGATTTAGAAACTGAAAAAGTAGAAATAGATGGTTGGTGCGGTAAAGTAGAGGTAGACCGCATTAAAGGTAAAAAAGTCACTGTGGTGCCAATTTTACGTGCAGGCTTAGGGATGATGGATGGCGTGTTAGAACACATCCCAAGTGCACGTATTAGCGTGGTGGGTATCTACCGTGATGAAGAAACCTTAAAACCTGTACCATACTTCAAAAAATTGGCAAACGATGTAGAAGAACGCTTAGCTATCGTGGTTGACCCAATGTTAGCCACAGGTGGGTCAATGATCGCTACCCTCGATTTACTTAAAAATGCTGGCTGTAAACACATTAAAGTGTTAGTACTTGTTGCCGCTCCTGAAGGTATTGAAGCCTTAAAAGCAAAGCATCCAGACATTGAACTTTACACGGCATCAATCGACAGCCACTTAAACGAACACGGCTACATCGTGCCTGGTTTAGGGGATGCGGGTGATAAGATTTTTGGGACGAAATAATTTACATTAAAAAGCAACCAAAATGGGGGCTAGAACCTTATAATAAGGCTCTAGCCTTTTTACATAGAATAACGCATCAAGGAACATTATGAGCAAACAAGGCAAACCTTTTATTCTGCATAGTCCATTCAAACCCTCTGGCGATCAGCCTTCGGCGATTGCCAAATTAACCGAAGGGCTAAATGATGGCTTAGCACATCAAACTCTGTTGGGGGTAACGGGTTCGGGTAAAACCTTTACCATTGCCAACGTGATTGCCCAGTTGAACCGCCCCGCAATGTTACTTGCACCGAATAAAACCCTTGCCGCTCAACTTTATGCGGAAATGAAAGCCTTTTTCCCCGAAAATGCGGTGGAATACTTCGTTTCTTACTACGATTATTACCAGCCAGAAGCCTATGTGCCAAGCAGCGATACTTTTATCGAAAAAGATGCTTCGATCAATGAACAAATTGAACAGATGCGACTTTCTGCTACTAAATCTTTCCTTGAACGTCGCGATACTATTGTAGTGGCTTCCGTTTCTGCTATTTACGGCTTAGGAGATGTAGGGGCTTATATGCAGATGATGTTGCATCTGCAAGTGGGCGATATTATCAACCAACGCACCATTCTTTCCCGCCTTGCTGAGCTGCAATATACCCGAAACGATCAAGCCTTCCAGCGTTCAACCTTCCGTGTTCGCGGTGAGGTGATTGATATTTTCCCTGCGGAATCAGACGAGGTCGCTTTACGAGTAGAGCTGTTTGACGACGAGATTGAAAATCTTTCCCTGTTCGATCCGCTCACGGGGCATAGTTTGGGGCGTGTGCCACGTTACACCATCTACCCGAAAACACACTATGTAACGCCTCGAGAACGCATTTTAGAAGCAATTGAGCAGATCAAAGAAGAGTTAGTGGAACGTCGCGAATACTTCATCAAAGAGAATAAATTGCTGGAAGAGCAGCGCATTACCCAGCGCACCCAGTTTGATATCGAAATGATGAATGAACTCGGTTATTGCTCGGGTATTGAAAACTACTCCCGCTATCTCTCGGGTAGAAAAGAGGGCGAACCACCACCAACCTTATTTGATTATATGCCAGCAGACGGTATTTTGGTGATTGATGAATCGCACGTTACTGTGCCACAAATTGGCGGTATGTATCGTGGCGACCGAGCACGAAAAGAAACGCTCGTGCAATACGGTTTCCGGCTACCTTCAGCACTGGATAACCGCCCGCTCAAATTTGAAGAGTTTGAACAGCTCTCTCCACAAACTATTTACGTTTCTGCGACTCCTGGGGCTTATGAATTAGAGAAAAATCCTGATGTGGTGGATCAAGTGGTGCGCCCAACGGGCTTACTTGATCCGATTATCGAAGTGCGCCCAGTAGCAACCCAAGTAGACGATTTACTTTCTGAAATTCACAAACGAGTAGCGGTGGACGAACGAGTTTTGGTTACCACTCTCACAAAAAAAATGGCGGAAGATTTAACCGATTATTTGGACGAACACGGCGTACGTGTGCGTTATTTGCATAGCGACATCGACACCGTCGAGCGGGTGGAAATTATCCACGATTTGCGAATGGGAATGTTCGATGTGCTAGTTGGGATCAACTTATTACGAGAAGGCTTGGATATGCCAGAAGTCTCGCTGGTGGCGATTTTAGATGCTGACAAAGAGGGCTTCTTGCGTTCCGAACGTTCGCTTATCCAAACCATCGGACGTGCCGCACGTAACCTCAACGGCAAGGCGATTCTCTATGGCGACCGCATCACCAACTCGATGCAAAAAGCGATTACCGAAACTGAACGTCGCCGCGAGAAACAGATGAAATACAACGAAGAACGCGGCATCGTCCCACAAGCGTTAAACAAAAAAGTGGGAGAACTGCTCGACATCGGTCAAACCGACAAACCAAAACGCGGCAAAAAATCTGCAAAAGTTTCCGAAAATTCCACCGCTTCCTACACACCTAAATCACGTAAGGAACTGGAAAAAGAACTCAAACAGCTCGAACAACAAATGCGAGATTTCGCGAAGGATCTTGAGTTTGAAAAAGCGGCTGCAGTGAGGGATAAGATTGGACAGATTAAGGTGTATTTATTGGAGATTTAATATATAAGTCTCAAAGGCGTTTCATTTTTGAGAATTATTTTCATCAAAGTGTGATATACATCACTTTTTATCTGAAAAAGCTAGGGTAATATGTAATTGCTCTCTTATAAAAAAGAGCAAATGCAATATGGATTGTCATAAAAGAGATTTATTATGAAAACGTTAAATACACAAGAAGTTGCATTGGTTAGTGGTGGAATGTCTAATGCTGCTTGGATGGTTATGGGTTGGGTATTAGGTGAAATCATATATGATCCTATAAGTGCCGCAGCAAAAGATCATTATGAGGGATTAAATCAAGGTTTAGTAAATAACTTCAAACATGATCCAAGCTCAGTTTACCATCGCTTTAATTCTAATGGAGATTTATAATTAAATAACTAGATAGCAGCATATATTTATATGCTGCTATGTTAATATAAAAGGAGTTTATATGAAGAATATAAAAGCTAAAGTAGTTTATGTTCTTGCAGTAGGTGCTATATTTTCATTTTCTTCTTCTTTTATTTATCCATTAATTCCTATTGAAATAAATAAATATATAATGGATTTTATGTTGGGTATTATTATACTAATAGTAACTCGCATGCTTAGAATTAAACTCTGATCTCTGGCTGATGCTAAGAGTCTTATATTTTATTCGCAAGCAGGCACTTCCTTCGAAAATTTTGCGAAATAGTAAAAGAGTTGCTAACATTTATTTTTCAAAATGTTAACAACTCTTTTGTATACTATGCCTTTATTTTAATACCACTTTAAAGAGTTGATGCTAAAGATTTAATATATTCTTTAAATTCTTTACCAAATTTATCATGACGTAAACTGTATTCTGTAAATGCTTGCATATAACCAAGTTTATCACCACAATCAAATGTTTTACCAGTCATATGGAATGCTTCAACGGTTTCTTGTTCAATTAACATATCAATCGCATCAGTTAATTGAATTTCATCACCTACACCTGCTGGTGTTTTTTCTAATAGATCCCAAATTGCGGATGAAAATACATAACGACCTACTACCGCAAGGTTAGATGGGGCTTCTTCTTTTGATGGTTTCTCTACCATTTTAACAATTTCAGCTGAACCACCCACTGGAATTTCAACACCATTACAATCTGCAACACCATAGCTGCTTACTTCATCCATTGGCACTGGTGCCACCATAATTTGGCTATGCCCTGTTTCATTAAAGCGTTTGATCATTGCCGCCAAGTTTTCCATTTTTTGATTAGCACTGAACTCTGCTAAAATCACATCTGGCAAAACTACCGCAAAAGGCTCATTACCGACTACTGCTCGACCACATAAAACAGCGTGTCCTAAACCTTTAGCATTTCCCTGACGAACATGCATAATGGTAACATCTTTCGGGCAAATAGAGCGTACTTCTTCAAGTAATTGACGCTTAACACGCTTTTCTAACATCGTTTCTAATTCAAACGACGTATCAAAATGGTTTTCGATGGCATTTTTTGAAGAATGAGTCACTAAAACGATCTCTTTAATACCTGCCGCCACACATTCATTGACGATATATTGGATTAATGGTTTATCTGCAACGGTAAGCATTTCTTTGGGAATAGCTTTCGTTGCGGGTAGCATACGAGTTCCTAAACCTGCAACAGGGATAATTACTTTCATTTTTATTCCTTTGTTTATATAAAAAAACCACTTACATTATACTGTAAGTGGTTTTTTTATCAAATATATTGCTTAGATATTCAAGTAGAAATACAATGATCCGATAATCTAAAATTCAAATAATTTTCTTTCTTATTATTAATTACTCAGATTGTTGTGACTCAGTATCTTTAATTTTTTGATAGATTTCCTGTCTATGAACTGCAATATCTTTCGGTGCATTCACACCTAGCTTTACTTGACTTCCTCGTACACTAAGTACGGTAATTTCTACGTCATCTCCTACGAGTAAACTTTCTCCTGTTTTCCGAGTTAAAATAAGCATTGCTACCTCCAAGATAAAAGACCCAATAAAATTTTAAGGTCAAGGCAAGTCTGATTCATTCTTCCCTGCCTAGGTATTAAATTATAATTTTGCTTGAATCCATTCTTGTGCAAAGTTCAGTGCTTGTAATAAATTTTGTGGTTCAGAACCGCCAGCCATTGCCATATCTGGGCGACCGCCGCCCTTACCGCCGACTCGTTTTGCCATTTCACCGACTAACTCGCCAGCTTTTACTTTTGAAGTTAAATCAGTGGTTACTCCTACAATCAAGTTCACTTTTTCATCAGCTACTGTTCCTATAACAACTATGGCACTTCCGAGTTGATTTTTCAAGTCATCAACCATCGTTCTTAGGGTTTTCGCTTCAGTATTGTCTAATTGAGTTACCACCACATTTACGCCATTGATTTGCTGAGCTTGTTTAGCAATTTCAGAGCCTGTAAGAGCGGCTTGTTTGTCTTTAAGTTGTTGTAACTCTTTTTCAGTGCGTTTTGATTTGTCTTGTAATTGTTGGATTTTTTCCACAAGTGAGGTGTTATCGGCTTTTAATAATTCTGCAGAGTGTTGTAATACTTGTTGTAATTGATGAATCCAAGCAAGTGCTATTTCACCCGTAATTGCCTCAACACGGCGAACACCTGCTGCAACTGCACCTTCAGAGGTGAGTTTAAAGAAACCAATGTCTCCTGTACTTTGGACGTGTGTACCACCACAAAGTTCAATTGAAAATTCGCTCATTTCAACCACTCGTACCACATCACCATATTTTTCACCGAAGAGAGCCATTGCACCTTTTGCTTTTGCAGAGTCAATATCCATTTCTTCAATGATGACAGGGATGTTTTCACGAATTTTACGGTTTACAATACGCTCAATTTCTTCAAGTTGAACTTTAGTGATTGCTTCTGGTTGAGAGAAATCAAAACGTAGGCCATTCTCGTTGACTAATGAACCTTTTTGAGCAACATGCTCACCTAATACTTCACGTAATGCAGAGTGCAATAAGTGCGTTGCTGAGTGGTTTAGCTCAATGCTATGACGACGAGTTGCATTCACTTTAGCAGAAACTTTATCGCCTATGCGTAATTCACCTGATTCTACTTGACCATAATGACCAAACACTTGCCCATATTTTTGGGTGTCAGCAACATTAAACTGGCAAATTTCTGATGAGATTAGACCGCTATCGCCCACTTGACCACCCATTTCTGCATAGAATGGCGTTTTGTCTAAGATAATGATCGCAGTTTCACCAGATTGAATTACATCAACCGCTTTACCTTGACTGAATAAGCCAACTACAGTTGCATCAGCTGTTACATGATCGTAACCGACAAACTCAGTTATACCGTCCACCTTGATGATATTGCTGTAATCTGCACCAAAGTTACTACTTGCTTTTGCACGCTCACGTTGAGCTGTCATTTCAGCATCAAAACCTGCTTCGTCAATTAAAATATCACGCTCACGACAAACATCAGCGGTTAAATCAAGCGGGAAGCCGTAAGTATCATAAAGTTTGAATGCTACTTTACCTGAAAGGGTTTTGTTTTCCACTTTCGCTAATGCATCTTCAAGCAGTGCTAAACCACGCTCTAGTGTGCGAGCAAATTGCTCTTCTTCTGCTTTTAATGTTTGTTGGATGAAAGCTTGTTTCTGTGCAACGATTTCACCTGCGTGCCCCATTACTTCTGCAAGTGTTGGTACTAATTTATAGAAGAATGCTTCTTTTGCACCTAATAAATTACCGTGACGCACTGCACGACGGATAATACGACGGAGAACGTAGCCACGGCCTTCATTTGAAGGTATAACACCGTCTGCAATTAAATATGAGCAAGAACGGATGTGGTCTGCAATTACACGTAATGATTTATTGTCTAAATCTTTAACACCCAGTAATTCCGCTGTTGTTTTGATTAGGGTTTGGAAAATATCTGTTTCATAGTTTGAGTTTACATGCTGCATTACCGCAGTCATACGCTCTAACCCCATCCCCGTATCTACTGATGGTTTCGGTAATTTTTCCATTGTGCCATCTGCCAAGCGGTTAAATTGCATAAACACAATGTTCCAAACTTCGATATAACGGTCGCCATCTTCTTCTGGTGTACCAGGTAAACCGCCCCAGTATTTTTCACCGTGGTCGTAGAAAATTTCTGTACAAGGACCACAAGGACCTGTATCGCCCATCGCCCAGAAGTTATCTGAAGCATAAGGTGCACCTTTATTGTCACCAATACGAATAATGTGATCAGCTGGTATGCCTACAAGAGTATGCCAAATATCGTAAGCTTCATCATCTGTTTCATAAACAGTCACATAAAGTTTTTCTTTCGGCAAAGCTAACCATTCTGGAGAAGTTAAAAATTCCCAACCGAATTGAATAGCATCACGTTTAAAATAATCGCCGAAACTAAAGTTACCCATCATCTCGAAAAATGTATGATGGCGAGCTGTATAGCCTACGTTTTCTAAATCGTTGTGTTTACCACCTGCACGCACACAGCGTTGTGCTGTCGTTGCACGAGTATAGGGGCGTTTTTCTACACCGAGAAAAACATCTTTAAATTGGTTCATCCCTGCATTGGTAAAAAGCAAAGTAGGATCGTTTTCAGGAACTAACGAACTACTTTCTACTACAGTATGTCCTTTGCTATGGAAAAAATCCAAAAAGGACTGTCTAATTTGCGATGTCGTTTTCATTCTAATTAACGCTCGTTCTGTTTAAAAACTAAAAAATTACTCAAATCGTTTATTTATAACTGCATTATTCTACACACTTTTCAATCGAATTTGTGAAAAATAATCCAATAAAAGCAATGAATTTTATTTATCTGTTACTAATTTAGCAATTTTTTAGCAAAAAATAACCGCTTGAGTTGTTCTAACTACAAGCGGTATAAAATGAACCAATGTAAAATTAAGACTTATTCATCATCAAGAGGGACAACAAGCATATCAATAGCAACGTTATTCATCACTTGGCGAGTTGACGACATAAACTTACTCCAAAAATCTTGGTGATGCCCTGTAATTAATAAATCAATGCCATATTTACTTACGGCTTCTTCTATCACTTGAGAAAAGTCGCCCGTGCCATTAAGTTTTTCTGAAACAGGATAGTTTATTTTGCTTGCAAGCTCATCTAATGCTTTCGTTGTTTCAACTGAAACATTATCTTGCACAGCTGACATATTAATGTCAATCAGACCAGTGTATAAATCAGAAAAATTTACATCTACGTGGATAACAGATAATTTCGCACCACATTTTTCTGCAAGTCCAGCACCTTTACGTAATAAAACAAGGCTTTCTTCAGAAAGATCGACTGCAACTAAGATGTGTTTGTACATAATAGACTCCTTATTGTCCCTGTATTGGTCTTTTTGTTGCTTGTATATTAGCAAATAATTGTGAAGAAAAATGAGAGATACTTCTCATTTTTGAAAAATTTTGGAATAAATTCACAAGAAAAATTAACTCTCTTGGGGTAAAAGTTATACTTTCTTCATTCAAAAATAAATGTTAAACTTTGCGTTAAATCAAACTTTTATAGAATTTATGCGGAAATGGTTATGAAAATTGTGCCAGAGGTAAAAACACAAGGAAGAACAGGCTGTACAATCCACTGTCAAAATTGCAGTATTAGCCAACTTTGCCTCCCTTTTACGTTAAGCGAACATGAATTGACTCAACTTGATAACATCATTGAGCGTAAAAAACCTGTACAAAAATCCCAAATTATTTTCCAATCTGGCGATGAACTCCGCTCAATTTATGCCCTTCGTTCTGGCACATTAAAAAGCTATACATTAAGCGAAAATGGCGAGGAACAAATCACGGCTTTTCATCTTCCAGGCGATCTTATCGGTTTTGATGCTATCATGAATATGAAGCACGTTGGTTTCGCACAGGCTTTAGAAACGGCTATGATCTGTGAAATTCCGTTTGATATTCTAGATGATCTTGCAGGTAAAATGCCTAAAATTCGCCAGCAAATCATGCGTTTGATGAGTAATGAAATCAAAAGTGATCAAGAGATGATTTTATTACTTTCCAAAATGAGTGCCGAAGAAAAACTCGCTGCATTTTTACATAATCTTTCTCAACGTTACTCTGCTCGTGGTTTTTCCGCTCGCGAATTCCGTTTAACAATGACCCGCGGTGATATCGGCAATTATCTTGGCTTAACCATTGAAACCATCAGCCGCTTACTTGGGCGTTTTCAAAAATCCGGTATGATTACCGTTCAAGGAAAATACATTACCATCAATCAGATGGATGTGTTAGCAGATATGGCTGCCGGAACAAAAAACCAGATCCCTGTAAAAGATGTTAGCGATGTTGGTTAATTAAGCATTATAATTAAACAAGATTTATCAGTTTTATTGTTCAACAACTACATAGTATCATAAGAAACTATAAGCTACCGCCTAAAAATCGTCCCTGAGGCAGTCTCAATAAAACTGCCATGTAATAACAAAATCCCCATTCCAATTAGTACGCAAGCGGTTAAAAATTTTAGACCGCTTGCAATCGGAATATTAAATTTAACAGGCAAATACCACGTTTTTAACTGCACGGCTTTATGACGTGCAAAGATCACAATCAACGCAAAGATTGTAAGTGTAATGCCTGTACCAAGTGCCATCATTAAAGTAGCCAATATGCCCCAAAGGTAAATATTGAGCGTATAAGAGAGAAACAGCACTAAAATTGCCCCAGAACATGGGCGCGATCCAATACTCAAAATCAAGAAAAGTTGGCTTTTCCAACCTGTTGATTGATTCATTTGCACTGATGAAGGCAGATGTTGATGCCCGCAACCGCAATGTTCATCATGAATGTGATGTGAAACAAGCGGTGTTTTTTCTTGGGAAATTTGCATTGGGCTGATTTTTTTAATCTGCAATTTAGGTGGGCGAATGCCTTGCCACGCTTGATAAATCCAATAAAACCCTAGCAAAATCATCAGCATAAAGCTGCCCCGCTCTACCCATTTAAGCGTTAAATTGAAATATGTGCGAGAAAGAGTAAAGGCAACAACAATAATCGACACCAACAAAATAGCCACCAAACCTTGCACAATGGAAGATGCCAAGCTAATTTTGACCGCTTGTTTGAGTTTCGACTGTTCTAAAGCCAAGTAGCTCGTGAGAATAAACTTGCCGTGTCCAGGCCCCACAGCGTGAAAAATACCGTAGAAAAAGCTGATGAAAATAAGGGTAATGCCCGCTTCTTGATGTTGTTGATTGAGCTGATTAAGCGAGCGAGAAAGTTGCAAGTTAAAATCTTTCTGCCACAGCATCACTTTATGCAGCAAGAGCGGATAAAGCCAATAAACAGCGACCGCCAACAAGGCTAACACGAGCAAAGAGGCAGCTGTTAATTTTGATTTTTGCATTTCATCTCTACCTTTTGGGCAAAGGCACGCCCAAGTGATTGATCTTCTGGTGTCTGATCTTTGTCCAAACTTGAGGCATAAAGTTTCAAGGTATCATCCACTTTCGGTTGCACCACTTTGATTTCACATTTTTTATCATCAATAGAGACATCACTTTGGTCATTATACTCCATCGCCATATAGTAGGTTGGCTCGTAACTCATCAATGTGATAGGCACAATACTCAGTTTTTGTGGCACGCTTAGATAGACGTTCATCGAAAAAATAATGCGGTTATTTTCCACTACGAAGCCGTAATCAGAAGGCGTTTCGGTAAACGGAATCAGATTGTTTTTCTGGTTGTAGAGATAGCTGAAATAGTGGTCTTGCTTTGCCGTATCAATCATCTCTTTAGTTAAATCTTGCTTGGCTTTAACAGGGTCTGCACTGGACTGCATTTCATAAATTAACGTGCTAGAAGCAATTTCATCCAACGTCCAAGACATACGGAAGCCTTTTAGCGTTTGATTTTCAATCAGTGCTTGGGTTTTCAGGTCGACAAAAGCGTGTGGATGGGCGAAAACACCAATTGAGAAGAACGAAAAGAAGAGCGTAACAAAATACTTCATATTATGTCCTTATAGAAAAAAAGCGAACCGCTTTTAAAACCTTAAAAACAGTTCGCTGGAATAAGATGAGTTAGTCGATAAGCCGAGTTCTGTCTTGGACAATCATTCCTCTAGGCATAACATCACTATTATGCTCAAGCAACCTACCCGAACTCTGGACGGGCCATCCATTGAGTTCCTATTTGGTCTTGCTACGAGTGGAGTTTACCCTGCCGTGAAGTGTTGCCACCCACGCGGTGCGCTCTTACCGCACCCTTTCACCCTTACCATTTCTAAAAATGGCGGTCTGCTCTCTGTTGCACTGGTCGTCGGCTCACGCCGCCCAGACGTTATCTGGCACCCTGCCCTGTGTAGCTCGGACTTTCCTCTCGTTTACTTGTCCCACTAGGTCGTGTGAACACGGTTAAGGGCTTCAATAAACCAGCGATTGTCTAACTAACTCGCCACGTAGTATAGCCGATTATTAGCGTTTTGCAAGGCCTAAACCGATTATCAAAATCTACTACTTAGCTGACTTTACTCTTCTTCGTTAAAACGTTTTGCTTTATACGTTGGGTTCATCAAGTTCTCAACAGAGAGAATATCATCTAATTCAGCCTCTGTGAGCAATCCTCTTTCTAATACCACTTCACGTACACCTTTACCTGTTTGAGCACAGATTTTACCCACAATATCACCATTATGATGTCCAATAAACGGATTAAGGTAAGTGACGATACCAATTGAATTGAATACATAATTTTGGCAAGTTTCACGGTTCACAGTAATGCCATCAATACATTTATCGCGTAAATTCACACACGCATTTGATAGGAGTGAGATCGTTTCAAACATCGCTTGACCAATCACAGGCTCCATCACGTTCAGTTGTAATTGCCCAGCTTCTGCAGCAAATGTAATGGTGCTGTCGTTGCCAATAACTTTAAAGCAGACTTGGTTGACCACTTCTGGTACAACGGGATTTACTTTGGCTGGCATAATGGAAGAACCTGCTTGTAACTCTGGTAAGTTGATTTCATTTAAGCCAGCACGAGGGCCTGATGAAAGCAGGCGCAAGTCATTACATACTTTAGAGAGTTTTACCGCTGTGCGTTTTAAGGCTCCGTGTACCATCACATAAGCACCGCAGTCGGAGGTGGCTTCAATTAAGTTATCAGAAAGTACGCAAGGTAAGTGGGTGACTTTTGCTAAATTTTTAACCGCAAGTTCGGAATAACCTTCTGGCGTGTTCAATCCTGTTCCGATTGCCGTTGCGCCTAAATTGACTTCAAGTAATAATTTGGCTGTGCGTTTGAGGTTTCTAACCTCTTCTTCTAGCAATACGGCAAAAGCTTTGAACTCTTGCCCTACCGTCATTGGTACCGCATCTTGCAATTGGGTACGCCCCATTTTCAAAACATCAGAAAATTCGACCGCTTTCGCTTCAAAACCTTGTTGCAAGTAGTGAACTTGGTCGATGAGTTTTAACACGCTGTTATAAACTGCTACGCGGAAACCTGTTGGATAAGCATCGTTAGTCGACTGGCTCGCATTCACGTGATCCATCGGGTTCACTATATCATAGCGACCTTTTGGCTGACCTAACATTTCCAACGCTAAATTCGCAACCACTTCATTGGTATTCATATTCACAGAAGTACCTGCCCCACCCTGATAAATATCAGACGGAAATTGATCCATACAGCGTCCGTTTTCTAAAATTTCATCACATGCTTGCACAATCGCATTCGCGATTTTTTTTGGAATCACACCCAATTCTGCGTTGGTTAATGCGGTCGCTTTTTTGACCATTACCATACCACGCACAAACTCAGGCACATCGGAAATTGTGTTATTTGAAATGTTAAAATTCTCAATCGCACGGAGTGTGTGAATCCCCCAATACGCTTCATTTGGTACTTCTCTTTCACCTAATAAATCTACTTCAATACGTACGTCTTTCATATAAAGTCCCTCTGGGTGTGTTAACTTGTTTGTGATCTTAACAAGCAATGCAGTGTAAAAATGTGATCTAAGTCATATTTTAAGAAACCTGTACTGGATATAAATTAAGGTTTATGATTAGTATTTCTAATGAAAAATGCACCTCGTATTAACAAAGGTGCATTTAAATTAAAAGCCTACTCAGACATTTTCTGATACGACAACATCAAAAGTGTGCGCCATTTGTCGTTGTTTTGTTCATCTTTGCCCATATTGGCAATATTCGGGAATCTGCCCCATTGTTCAAACCCGTGCTTAAACATCAAGTTTTGGCTCACTTGATTCATTTCAAACACATACGCCATCAATGTATTAATCTGATGATTTAACATTTCAGATTGCATAAATTCGATAATTTTTGAGCCGTAACCTTTGCCTTTTGCTCTTGTGTCTAAGTAAATGCTAATCTCAGATGTATGTACAAAAGCAGGGCGTTCATAAAAGGGGGAAAAGCTAAACCAACCTGCAATCCCTGTTTCATCTTCCACCGTCCAGATCGGATATTTATCGCTTGAAAGATGGAAATCAAACCACGCACGGCGATTTTCCACAGTGGCCAATTCAAGATCTGCGGTAATTTGATGGGTTGGAATCGCTTGGTTGTAAATATCTAAAATGCTTTGGAAATCAGTTTCTATTGATTTTCGAATCTGCATTTTCTGTCCTTTTGCAAAATAATGGAATTTTTTAACCGCTTATTGTATTAGCGTTGCCCTAACATATTTGGTAATACAACCATCACTTGAAAGCCACCTTCTGGGCGATTGTGGAAATTCAATTCACCGTGTAGTTCAGAAGCGCGCTCTTTCATAATGGTTAAACCATAATGCCCTTCGGGTTCTAAAATGGTTTCAACACCTTTGCCGTTATCTTGTATGATCAGGTAATGTTCACCCTCAGCATTGGTGTCTGCAATCACATCAATTTCAGTTGCATCAGTGTGTTTAATTGCATTGATGACTGCCTCACGAGTAATTTGCAATACGTGCACTTGCTCTTGAGCGTTAAACATCAAAGAAGGCAATTTGCAGTTTAGGCGAATTTGGGCGGAAGTACGGGCACGCAAGGTATCCAACATTCGCTCTAATGCACTGGTCAAATTAGACTCTTCAATGGTTAAGCGGAACGTTGAAAGTAGCTCTCGCAATTGGCTATACGCATCATTCAGTGCTTTTTCTAAATCATTTAGAATGCTCGCTTGTTTTTGCCAATCTTGAGCTGTTTCGCCATTACGCTTAAGCAAGCTCAACTGAATTTTAAAGAAGGTAAGCGACTGTGCCAAAGAGTCGTGCAATTCTCTGGCAATAATCGACCGCTCTTCCATCAGAATAAGTTGCTGTTGCTGCTTATGGTTTTTTACAACATAAACACTTCGCCCTATCATTTCTGATACACTCTGAATTAGGCGCTCATCAGGACAAAGTAAAGAAGGCTTCCAACGTAACATCGCAATTTTTTCATTTTCAATCGCGATTTCGTGTTGTTGCCAATGGTTAGAAAGCGAGCCTCGGTCAATCTTAACATTCCAATAATCCGCCCCATAAACTTCAATTGCAATGCCTTTGAGCTGTTCATTATCTAGCACCGTTTCCAACACTTGATGTAGAAGCTCTTTGCTAATAGGCTTAGAAGTCAACATTTGCGAGCAGTGATAAAGCACCATAATGGAGCGGTTTACGGCGGTTAAACGGCGCGTTTTTTCTGCCACTTTTTCTTCAAGTGAGCTATATAATTTTTCCAATTCACTTGCCATTTGGGTAAAAGCTTTCGACAAAACACCAAGTTCATTGGGCTCGTTGATCGCTAATTCGACGTGGTTAAAATCTTCTTGTTGAATTTGTTGGCTAGCTAAAACGAGCTGATCAAGATGGCAGATAATGCGTCGACGAGTGTACCATACCCCATAGTAGGCAAACGAGATAATTAGCAACATTGAGATTACAATTACACCTATCGCAATTATTAACTTAAGTTCAGCAAACGCTTGTAAATGTTTGACAAAAGTATCTATTTCATCAACATAATACTCTACATTGCTTAAGTATTGTGCTTTATCTTGATTTTCAACATACTCAACCATTTGAGTCCAATGCGTAATCAGACTCTTATACCCTTGAATCACTTGCTGTGGTACATAATCTGAATGTAACTCATCGTGTAACGCATTTAAACTGGCTTGATACTCAGCTAAACGGACTTGACGAATTTCAGGATAATACTCCATTTCAGGCAAAAATCGGTAAGTTTGGTAACGCAAAGAACCTGCAACATTAATCAGCCTTGCGTCAGCATGATTACTCCACATAATACCCAAAGAAATTCCGCTCATCAGCGTAGCAAATGCAATAATAATGGAGAAATAAAGCCCAATACGACGGGCAATGGAATTTTTAGGATTAACGACGAATGTGTTCATTGTATATTATCGTTATAATTTAAAGCTGAAATAATTGCATTAGTTCTTTGGCTATACTATCTTCACTATTCAAACCGATGGTTTTATCTGCTTTGCGTTGTACCTCCTCTTCTGATCCCCCCATAGCAATACCTAGCCCAACCTGTTGTAACATTGAAATATCGTTAAAATTATCGCCGAAAGCAACCACCCGAGCAGGATCGATACTGTCACGTTCAAGCAATTTCACTAACATTTTTCCTTTACTGTTACCGACTGCAGTAATATCCGCTCTATCAACCCAAGACCATTCAGGACTCACTTGATCAAGCGGTAAAGTTTCAACAAACTTTTGCATTTTTGCTAAATCAGGATCACTAATTAGCACTTTCCAAACAGTTTCCCCATTATCAATTTCTTTTTGAAATTTTTCCACTTGATGTACATCAGGTCGCACATTTTCTGGGCAAGAATCCACCCATTTTTGTAATTTAACAAAATGCGGGTTAAGTTCCTCGTAGGTCATTGCATCGCGGAAATAGACAGAAACGTGGATGCCCTCTGCTTGTGCATTATTGATAAGCATCAAAGCTAATTCAGCCGTAAGCGGATTGCCTTCTAAGACTTTATCTTGTTGAAAATCGTAGAGGTAAGTACCGTTACAACACACTACAGGCGTATCTAAATTCATTTCTACATAATATGGGCGAACAGCTGTGTGGTGCCGCCCCGTAACAAAATAGACTTTTATGCCTTTTTCTCTTACCTTTTGGATAGCTTGTTTACTTGATTCCAGAATAGTAGCGTTCGGGGAAAGTAGCGTGCCGTCTAAATCAAAGGCAATGGCTTGATACTGCATAAAAATTCCTGTGTAAAAAATGAATAAAAGAAAGGGTAACCAATCGGCTACCCTTATATTCTACTCAGAACTATAAATCCTGTAAATTATTTACCAGAGTTATATGCTGGAGTTTGGTAAAGCGGTGCTGGACCATTAGGACCTGCAACATTGCCACCTTCGCTTTGTTTTAATACACCACCGTTAGCAAAAATTTCTACACGACGGTTTGGACGTAAACAATCTTTTTCAGCTTGACCGCTCATACCATCACACGCTTTAACTTGGTTTGCTTTACCGTAACCTACCGCTTCGATTTGTGCTGTTACACCTTGTTCGATTAAACGTGCTTTAACCATTTTCGCACGACGATCTGATAAGTTAAGGTTGTATTCAACTGAACCTAAACGGTCTGTGTAACCTGCAACCTTAACTTGTTGTGCACCTGATGATTTTAATTGTGCTGCAACGTTATCAACAACTTCTTTACCTTTAGTCGTTAATACGTCTTTGTCAAAATCAAATAAGAAGTCACCACTTAGGTTGAATGATGAATTGCCATTACAACCATTTGGATACCAGAAGAAGCTTTGAGCGTTCATATTTTTGTCAAAACCAATTTTGAATTGACAAATTTTGTGTACGCCATTTTCACGGTAGTTAAATGCGTAGTCCCATTCACGCACGCCGTATAAACCTTCTTCAAAGTGTGGACGACCAATTAAGTAGTAAAGTTGGTCCTTGTTCATACCGCGTTCAATTTGACGAACATTTTCCCAGTTTGGCCAAGAACCGAATTGAGAGCCATCGTGATTAAACTCAGATTCAGAAATTTTAGGGAATACTGGATTCTCAATAAAACCTTCATCTGAAACTTTGCTTAAGTTACCACAAGCTGCTACTGCTAATGCTGCTGCAGATAGTGCAAAACTACGAAAAATTGTTGTTTTTTTCATTATTTGAATTTCCTTTATAAATAAAAGACTATTTATTGAACCATCTCAACACTTCATAAAAAACAAAGTATTCAAGAAATCACCAAAATTCTACAATACTATGCGAGGAATTTCTATATTTATTCAATATAATTATTAAACAATTACATTTTCTACACGTAACTGTAAATTCTTAGTGCCTTTATACTCATTTATGTCAAGTTTGTAAATTATTTTCGCTTGTTTAATCGAAAGATCAGGGAATAATCGGGTATCAATATTAAACCAAATGGCATCTAATAACATACCTTGTTGGTTTTCTAGCATCATTTTTAGATGGCTTCCTCCTAACAATCTCTGTTGCAGGATTTTAAAATCGCCTTCAAACGTTGGTTCTGGGAAATGTTGTCCCCAAGGTCCTGCCTGTTGTAATAGATTGGCAATTTTAAGTGAAAATTCTCCCGCTTGTAATTCACCATCAGTGTAAATGATGCCTTGCAATAGCTCTGGTTCAATCATTTCGTTAATCACTTCGTCAAAAATTTTCTGGAATTTAAGGAAATGATCTTGGTGAATAGTCAAACCTGCTGCCATTGCATGCCCACCGAATTTCACAATTAAATCAGGATAAAGCGTATCAATTCGCTCTAACACATCTCGCATATGTAACCCTGCAATAGAACGTGCAGAGCCTTTGATAAATTCGCTTTCTTCACTCTCTTGGGCAAAAGCAATCACAGGACGATGAAACTGATCCTTAATACGAGAAGCCAAAATACCAATCACACCTTGATGCCAGTCAGGATGATAAAGTGTTATACCGTGGGCTTGATTTTTCTGCGAGAGTTTTGGCAATTTCGCACAAATCGACAGAGCCTCTGTTTTCATCTCTTGTTCAAATTCTTTGCGAGTTTGGTTGAGACTATCTAGCTCAAATGCTAATTGGCGAGCCACATCCATATTATCCGCAACGAGCAATTCTACACCTAGTGACATATTTTCTAATCGCCCTGCTGCATTTAATCGCGGTGCAATCGCAAAGCCTAAATCAGCTGCCTGTAAATGACTTAAATCGCGTTTACTCACCTCAGCCAAGGCTTTAATCCCTGCTCGACAAGCCCCAGAGCGAATACGGCTTAATCCTTGGTAAACTAAAATGCGATTATTGTGATCAAGAGGCACCACATCAGCAACCGTACCCAGTGCCACTAAATCGAGCAATTCAGCTAAATTGGGTTCGGTACCCGTAAATAGATTTTCTTCCCGCATCTTGCTACGTAGTGCCAGCATTACATAGAATGCGACGCCTACGCCTGCTAAAGATTTTGATGGAAATTCACAATAGGGCAGGTTAGGGTTAACCATCGCATCAGCATTTGGGAAGCTATCCGCAGGTAAATGGTGATCGGTAACGATAACTTGGATACCTTGTGATTTCAGATACTCAATTCCTTCAAAAGAAGAGATACCATTATCGACAGTAATGACTAAATCAGCCCCTTTAGCTACCACCATTTCCGCTACGCTTAAACTTAATCCGTAGCCTTGTGAGAAACGATCGGGGATCAAATATTCTACTTGGGTAAAACCTAGCTGACGTAATGCCAATAAAGTCAATGCTGTACTGGTTGCACCATCCGCATCAAAATCGCCTACAATCACAATCTGAGATTGCTTTTTGTAGGCTTGCATTAAAATTTCGACTGCTTGTTCAATGCCCGCCAACTGTTTTGGGCGATGTAAAAACTTCAATGTTCGCTCTAATTCTTGAGGAGATTGAATGCCTCGGCTTTGATACAAACGGTTTAACAGCGGATGATCAGAGAGTTTTTCCTGCGTTAAAAGCGGTCGTTTTTTTATAATTTTTTGCACAATTTATTTTTCTTCCGCCAACATTTTTGCAAGCTGTTTTGGCTCCACGTAACCACCAATTACACTACCTGTTTCAGTAACCATATAAGGAGTGCCAGTAACACCAAATTGAATCCCTAAATCGTAATGTTTTTTCACAATATTCGGTGCTTTTAATGTTTTTGGTAATTCGCCATTTTCTGCGTCATTTAATGCTTTCACTTTATCCGTTGCCGTCCAGATTGCTTCCATTTGTCTTGCAGTTTGTGTATTCATTCCACCGCGCGGGAAAGCTAAAAAGCGAAGGGTAATACCTTCATCGTTATACTCTTTAATTCGTTGATGCACTAAATGGCAGTAATGGCAGGTAATATCCATAAAAATATTTACCACATACTTCTCATTTTTAGCGGGGTAAGTGATCATTTCATTTTGTAACGCATTTAGCTCTGCCATTTTGGATTGATGCGTAATATCTGTCACTTTGCCATTTTTGATTTCTAATACTTGGATCTGACCATTTAAGACATACCGCCCATCATCGCTGATATAAACCACACCTTCATTTGAACTTGCCGTTTTAAAATTAGGGATTGCCGAATCACTAATGCGAACATTCGTTGCTCCCATTTTTTCAAGAGTTGCTTTTAAATTGGCATCATCTGCCATTACATTTGCAGAGATCAATCCTGCTGAGAATAGGGTAAAACCTAATTTGACAATCTGATTTTTTTTCATAATTTCCTACTTCATATTTTAAAGTTTAAGTTTCGCTTGAACATTTTTCACACGTTCTAAGAAGTTTTTACGATCTTTACTTGCCATATCCGAGCCAGAGCCTGGTAATTTCACGGTCATTGGATTCACAGGTCTGCCATTAATATGAAATTCATAGTGCAAATGCGGACCAGTTGAACCGCCTGTATTACCAGAAAGAGCAATTCGCTCCCCTTTCCGCACAGTTTGTCCTGGTTTGACTAATGGCTTACTTAAATGCATATACACGGTGGTAATATGCCCGTGACGAATTTTGATATAGCGACCTGCACCGTGAGCTTGGAAAGCAACGTGTTCTACCACGCCATCACTTGGTGCAATTACTGGCGTACCCGATGGAATGCCAAAATCGACTCCATTATGCGGACGCACACGTTTAGTAATCGGATGCAATCTGCGAGGATTAAACGGCGAAGAAACTCGTGCAGTAAACAACAATGGTTGGCGAGCAAAGCCTTTCGTGAGCGTTTCACCGTGATTGCTGTAATAACGTCCATTTGATGCTTGAATGGCATAATAACGTTTTTCATCGCTTTCAATTAAAATCCCTTCTACGTTACCAATGTCCGTTACCGTTCCATTGATATATTCACGTTTCACCAAAATCGCAAAACGATCCCCGTTTTTCAATTTGTTAGTCGCAATTTGCGATTGTAATCCGACTGCTAATTGATTGATTTGGCGATCCGACAAGCCCACATTATGCAAACTCGTGCTAAAGCTACCTTGAATCACACCTTTGACTACATCTTGTCGCCACGTACCTTGTTTTTCGATACGTTGATAGCTAAATTTGCCGTTATCCTGCCGCTCATAAATGCGTTCTTCTTTTTCAGACACTAACCAGTTCATATATTCCAACTCGCCGTAGTTGTCTAAAATCCAATAGAACTGCTGCCCTGCTTCTAGTTTGCCTAATGCAGGATATTGACGAATTAATGCATTCGCTTCTGCATTACCAATCCCCGATTGCTCCAACACATCACGCAATTTATCACCTTGAATGACAACATAACTAAATTGGTCTTGAATACGTAATGCTTCATCAGCAACATTTACCACATCAGCAATGATTTGCTCTGCTTCTTCAGGCAATTTTTCTTGAATAACACCTACTTTTTTGCTCTCTTGCCCCTCTTCATCATCTTCAGAATTAAGCTCATCATCGTAAGAGGTTGCATTTGTATCTTCGGTTAAATCTTCTTTTTCTTCATTATTTTTATTGGTTATATCCTGACCTTGTTGCTCTTGTTCGGCATTTTCGACATCATCAGCAAGATCATTATCAAAGTCATCTAAAATCACCACATTGTCTGTTTGAGCGGTGTTAGGTGATGTTTGTTCTTTAACTAAAAGGGCAATGCCAATTCCCATACAGAGAACCGCCATCAAAAATAGAAAAATCTTTATTTTCTTTTTTTTCCGTCTTCTATCCCTTGCAAAAATAATACGTGGCAAAATCTATCCTGTGCGTTTTTATGTAAATTTACTAAAAATTTTTGACAAGATTGTAAAAGAAAAATTCCATCTTGTCATTTAGATAAAAATCCGTTAAGTTGAGAGACCAAATAAATCCCTAAATTTTTTATGAGAAAGTATGAGAATACATCAAATCACGCCTCTACCCCGTTCAGAAAAATCACTCCGTCAAACTAAAGGAGAAATATTAGTTTCACTTAAGCAGATTGAAGTGGAATTTAACGGTAATAAGGCGTTAAAAAATATCAATTTAACCATCTGTGCCAACGAAATTATGACCATTGTTGGACCAAATGGCGGGGGAAAATCGACCTTATTAAAAGTTTTACTTAAATTACTGACACCAACCAAAGGCAAGGTGGAACATAAAAAAGGGCTAAAAATCGGCTACGTGCCTCAAAAATTGCATCTTGATCACTCAATGCCGATTACTGTCAAAAAATTTCTTTCACTTAAGCCCAATTGCAAACCTTCTGCGATTGATGAAGCATTAAAGCTCTTTTCAATTGAACATTTAGCAGAAAATAGTATGCAGAAGTTATCAGGCGGGGAGCTGCAACGTGTGCTACTCGCTCGGGCAATTTTAGACAGGCCTCAACTTTTAGTGCTTGATGAGCCGATGCAAGGGGTTGATATTTCTGGGCAGACAGAACTTTACCAGCTATTAAATAATACTCGCTGTTGGCTGAACTGTGCGATTTTAATGGTTTCTCATGACTTGAATATTGTGATGGCAAATACAGACGAAGTGATTTGCGTGAACCGTCATATTTGCTGTGCAGGAACGCCTGAAGTGATTACCAACGATCCGCATTTCATTCACTTTTTTGGCGATCAGTTTGCTCAGAATGTGGCATTTTATTCGCACCATCATAACCATCATCATAATTTACACGGTGATATATGTAGTGGAGTTTGCCAGTGTAATTAAATAAATTTCTTCGTCAATAACTTCTGCCAAATCTACCCTCTTTAGCAAAGTAGGGAGATTTGGCAGAAGCAAATACGAAGTGCATACCCATTACTTCATTCAGTATGAGCATCTCAATGCGGTCAATTTTCTTCTTCGATTTGCTAAAAGTTTGTTAAAAATATGACATTGCTCACAGTTCTCACTCCAAAATTAGAGTATAATTGAAAAGTCCTATACAACCCATAAAGGTTAGACTGCTATGCAATATCAATACAAAAACTTTGATGATTGGCTCGCCTCCAGTCCTTTCGGTGGCTCGAACCAAGCTTACGTAGAAGAAATTTACGAACAATATCTAGATGACCCTCACTCCATTGATGCGTCTTGGAAAGCCATTTTTGATTCCTTCCCTTCAACCACGGTGGTTGAGCAACCTCATTCTCAAGTGCGTGATTATTTCCGCAAACTTGCCCGTGAAAATATCCCAGAAGCAGTAACCGTTGTGGATCCAGAAGCAAGCACAAAACAAGTGCGCCTATTGCAATGGATTAACGCATACCGTTTCCGAGGTTACACACAAGCTAACCTTGACCCGCTCAACTATTACCGCTGGAAAACCTCAAGTGTGCCTGAATTGGATTACCATCACCACGGCTTTAGCGAGGCAGATTTAAACGAAACAATGACGGTCGGTAAATATGTTTTTGGTAAAGATACGATGAGATTTGCTGATCTTGCGACAGCATTAAAAGAAACCTACCTCGGCACCATTGGGCTTGAGTTTATGCACGTGCAAGATATGACGCAACGTAACTGGCTCCAAGCGAAGATGGAAAGTGTGCTCAATAAACCACTTTTCTCAAAAGAAGAGAAAGTGAATTTACTTTCAGAATTAACCGCGGCCGATGGTTTGGAACGTTATATTGGTGCGAAATTCCCTGGTGCAAAACGTTTCTCCCTTGAAGGTTCTGATGCCTTTATTCCAATGATGAAAGAGATCATCCGCCACGCTAGCCGTCAAGGCGTGGATGATGTGGTAATGGGAATGGCGCACCGTGGACGCTTGAATATGCTTGTGAACGTGCTCGGTAAAAAACCTGCTGAACTCTTCGATGAATTTGCGGGCAAACACACCGATGACAACCGCACAGGCGATGTAAAATATCACCAAGGTTTCTCTTCCGATTTTGCCGTGGATGATAAAAACGTTCACTTAACGCTTGCATTCAACCCTTCTCACTTAGAAATTGTAAACCCTGTGGTTGTGGGTGCTGTGCGTGCTCGCCAAGAACGTGCCGGCGATAAACCAGGTGATCGTGTGTTAGCCGTAACGGTACACGGCGACTCTGCGGTAACAGGTCAAGGCGTAATGCAAGAAACCTTAAATATGGCAAACGCTCGTGGTTATACCGTAGGTGGCACAATCCGCATCGTGATCAATAACCAAATCGGCTTTACCACGTCGAACCCGAACGATACTCGCTCAACAGAGTTCTGTACTGATATTGCTAAAATGATCCAAGCACCAATCATCCACGTAAACGGCGATGATCCAGAAGCGGTCGCTTTTGCAGCACGAATGGCAGTGGAATATCGTACCCTCTTCAAACGTGATATTTTCATTGATTTAATCTCTTACCGTCGCCACGGTCATAACGAAGCGGATGAACCATTAGCAACGCAACCGATGATGTATAGCATCATCAAAAAACACCCAACACCGCGTAAAGTGTATGAAGATCGCTTAGTCTCTGAAGGCGTTATCAATCAAGATGAAGCTATTGCGATGATGAACAATTACCGCGATGCGTTAGACCAAGGCGAATGCGTTGTGCCAGAATGGCGTGAAATGGATATGGCAGCTGTCGATTGGTTACAATATCTCAACTACGACTGGACAGCTCCTTACGAAAACCAATTCCCGCAAGATCGTTTCCTAACCCTTGCAAAACGTGTGGCAGAATACCCTGAAAATGTTAAAGCCCATTCTCGCGTTGAAAAAATTTACAACGATCGTAAAGAGATGGCAGCAGGCAACAAACCGTTCGATTGGGGAATGGCGGAAACTATGGCATATGCGACTTTATTAGATGAAGGCACACACGTGCGTATCTCTGGTGAAGATGCAGGTCGTGGTACATTCTTTCACCGCCACGCTGTCGTTCACAACCAAAACGACGGTACAGGCTTTGTGCCTCTTACCCACTTACATGCGAACCAAGGGCGTTTCCAAGTGTGGGACTCTGTACTTTCTGAGGAAGCCGTACTTGCCTTTGAATATGGTTTTGCAACCACAGACCCGAAAACCTTAACCATTTGGGAAGCCCAATTTGGTGACTTTGCCAATGGTGCACAAATTGTGATTGACCAATTTATCAGCTCTGGAGAACAAAAATGGGGCAGAATGTGTGGCTTAGTGATGCTACTTCCACACGGCTATGAAGGACAAGGCCCAGAGCACTCTTCAGCTCGCGTTGAGCGCTACTTACAACTTTGTGCTGAACAGAACATCCAAGTGTGTATTCCAAGTACACCAGCACAGGTTTACCATATGCTTCGCCGTCAAGCGATTCGTAAAATGCGTCGCCCATTGGTTGCGATTACGCCAAAATCATTGCTTCGTCATCCGCTTGCGATTTCTTCATTAAAAGAACTCACAGAAGGTACATTCCAAAATGCGATTGGTGAAATTGATGCAATCAAACCAAGCCAAGTGAAACGTGTGGTAATGTGTTCAGGCAAAGTATTCTACGATTTAATTGAAGAGCGTCGCAAAAAAGCACAAACTGATGTGGCAATTATTCGTATCGAACAGCTTTACCCATTCCCTTACGAAGAAGTGGCAAAAATCCTTGAGCCTTATACGCACGTAACTGATTTCGTATGGTGCCAAGAAGAGCCTCAAAACCAGGGCGCTTGGTATTGCAGCAAACATAATTTTGAATATGTTATTCCAGAAGGTGCAAAACTTTCTTACGCAGGCAGACCAGCATCTGCCGCACCAGCGGTAGGATACGCCTCATTACATAACAAACAACAACGTGAATTGATTGAACAAGCCTTAACACTTTAATTTAGGCTTGAGATAAAAAAGGAACCTGATATGACAACTGAAATTCTCACTCCCGTTCTCCCCGAATCAGTTGCAGATGCAACTGTCGCAACTTGGCATAAACAAGCAGGTGACCGAGTAACCCGTGATGAAGTCTTAGTCGAAATCGAAACCGACAAAGTCGTTCTTGAAGTGCCTGCCCCTGTAGACGGCGTGCTTG
>ENA-OWND01000351-OWND01000351.1-metagenome-genome-assembly--contig:-NODE-351-length-32545-cov-8.597199_pt1 | contig 32545 bp, 27 predicted proteins | sample MGYA00245342_ERZ651119 | MGnify/ENA primary metagenome ERZ651119 (study PRJEB26857, sample SAMEA4031756) | metagenome | biome: human; feature: oral; material: saliva | place: Philippines | collected 2014... | reverse complement strand
ACTCATCTCTTTATATCAAGCAAAGTATTACTAATGTTAAAGCCACAGTTCCTGTTATGAACCAAATTGCATAATGGCGAACGTCGCCACTCTGCCAAGGACGAATGCTCTCGCCCGCTTCCTGAGTACCCCAAGCAAGGAAGTTGAACGTACCATCGACAACTTGACGGTCGAACCAAGCAATAGGAATAGAGAAGCAACGGAAAACAATCTTGTGGGTGAAGAACTGCCAAGCGTTGTCAATATAGAATCTGTTGAGGGCAGCCTTGTGAAGTCCTGGCATGCGTTTCGCAAGTTTGTCGGCAACAGGATTGTTCTTAGGCATATACATCCATGTCGCAAGTGAAATGCCGATGGCAGCTGCCAAGAGGCTGAACCAAGCTACACTTGAGAAGTGGAAGTGCTGCAAATGAATGTCGGCACTCTGACCTGTCGCTGAAACGAAGTGGCCGAATGGAATCCAACCTGCAAAGATGGAAATGATAGCAAGGAATACCAACGGTCCCCACATAACGAAAGGAACTTCCTGTGGACGGCGACGGTTCTCTGGATCCTCCTCATAATAAGACTTGCCCCAGAAGATTACGTAGTACAAACGGAACATATAGAAAGCCGTCATACCCGATACTAAGGTCATAAACCAACCCAAAGCAGGAGAGAACTGGAAGCAGGCACTCACGATTTCGTCCTTAGAGAAGAAACCTGCAAGTGGCCATACACCGCTGATTGCAATACAACCGATGAGGAAACAAGCGTTCGTTATCGGCATATACTTGTGCAAACCGCCCATATACTCCTTGAAGTTGCTGCCAATAATAACGATGATGGCACCAGAACAGAGGAACAACAACGCCTTGAACATGGCGTGGGTGAACAAGTGGAACATTGAAGCCATATAACCCAAGCCACCTTCTTCGTTGTCGAGGGCATAGCAAACGCCGAGCGCAACGAGCATGTAGGCAATCTGAGAAATGGTTGAGAACGCCAAACCACGCTTAATATCGCTTTGGCAGCAAGCTACTGCGGCTGCATAGAAAGCGGTGAACGCTCCGATGTAGGCAATCCAGTGAAGTTGCTCGATAGCACCAAACTGAATGTAGATAGGGAACAAACTTGCCACTTGGAATACACCGGCAACAACCATGGTAGCAGCGTGGATTAACGCCGATACAGGTGTTGGACCCTCCATGGCATCTGGCAACCAGATGTGGAGTGGGAACATGGCTGACTTACCTGCACCACCGATGAACATAAGGAACAGTGCTGTCGGGATAACCCAAGCTGTTGAAGGGTCGGTAGCTACGTTTTGCAGTTGGTCTACCAAGTTTGCATCGACCGATAAGTCGAAGTTGAACGTCTTGACGTAGAAGCTGAAGAACAGAATACCCATCAGGAAGAACAAGTCGGCAAAGCGTGTAACGATGAAAGCCTTCTTACTTGCATGCACGGCTGTGTGCTTTGGATAGTAGAAACCAATGAGCAAATAAGAGCAGACACCCACCAACTCCCAGAAAAGATACATCTGGAAAACGTTGGTTGCTACCACAAGACCTAACATCGACATTGTAAACAATGACAGATAGGCATAGAAACGCTGGAAACCGTGCTCGTATTCCTCGAACTTATAGTTCTTATCGCGCTCTGCCATATAGCCGAACGAGTAGATGTGAACCATGAAGCTGACAGTGGTAATGACGATAAGCATCATCACGCTGATAGGACTTAGACGGAAACCAATATTAAATGTCAGTAACTCTGAGAATCTCAACCACGTGAAGTTGAAGACCGTAACAGTCGGATAAACACCATTTGCCAAGCGTCCGTCTACTACATTGAAGGTCTCACCCATAGCAGTATATTCGCCTGTATAGAAGAAATACTGATAAGCAGTGTAGAGACTCAAGGCAAAAAGCGCGCCCACAATACATGTGCCGATGATACCTGCCACCGGTTTAGGCATCTTCATACCTGCCAATCCTAAAACGATTGCGCTCAAGAAAGGTAGAAGAAGTATCAAAAATGCGTAATCAAACATAGCTTTTCCTTATAATTTCATATTTTCAATACTGTTCACCTGGTCGCTGTGCAGATGTCGGTAAACATTAATAATAATAGCTAACGCAACCGCAGATTCAGCTGCACTCACACCGATAGAGAAGATTGTGAAGAACATACCTTCGTATCCATCTGGATAGAGCAAACGATTGAAAGCTGCAAAGTTAAGGTCTACGCTATTGAGAACTAACTCGATGGAGATAAGCATTGCAACAAGGTTGCGTCGGGTTACAAAGCCAAAGACTCCAATAAAAAACAACAGTCCGCTAAGGACGAAAAAATATTCTACTGGTATCATTCTTCTACCTCCTCTTTTTTCTGTTTATTCAAGATAACCAAGCCGCCAATGATGCACGCAAGCAAGAAAACAGAGATGAACTCGAACGGCAATACGTAGCCATACTTGTCGGCACTCATAAGGTTTTCACCGATAACCTGCATTGAAACTTCTGTGCTTGATGTGTTGGTAGACACCAATTCATTGAAAATCTTGTTCTTCAGGAACACACCTAACACTGTGGCAACACCCACCAATGCGATGAATGCTGCAAGAAGGGTGCGCTTTCCGAGCCATCTTTCAGACAAACCCTGAAGCGTTCGCTTGCTTACCAACTGGATAGCAAATACATACATCACGGTGATACCGCCAGCGTAAATGCTGATTTGTGCAGCACCAAGGAATGTATAGTCAAGCAGGAAATAAAGACCTGCTACGCCAAAGAGCACGAACAGCAATGCTGTTGCAGCTCGCATGATGCGCTTTGTAGATACGCAGAATACTGCTGAACCGAGTATCGCTACTGCCAAAATCGCAAACACAATTAATTTAGCCATAACTTTATCTCCTCTTTTATTTGGTTTTAGTGTTAAATGTTCCAACTTCCCAATCGGCTCCGCCCTCGATAAGGTTAGGCAGTGAACCGCCTTTGTAAACCTCTTCGTTAAGATGCAGCACGAGTTGCGAACGGTCGAAAACAGCATTCTCGAAGTCGTTTGTAAACTCAATGGCATCGAAGTTGCAGGCGTTTACACATAATTGGCAGAACATACAGTCGCCGAGGTCGTACTGGTAGTCCAACAGCGCACGCTTCTTTCTACCTGTTTCGGGGTCTTCGCGCATTTCGCTTGCTATGCGGATAGTGCCGTTAGGGCAGGCTTTTTCGCACATAAGGCAAGCAACGCATTTGTAGTTCTCGCTTTCATCACGCTTAAAGACCAAACGTCCGCGGTGGCGTTTTGCCACGTGGAGTGTTGTCTTACGGTTTTCAGGATACTGCTCGGTAGACTTTGGCGTGAAGTATTCCTTCATGGTTGTCTTCAAACCAGTAGCCAATGTCTTAAAAGCACTTCCTATTTCACCGAAATATGATTCTTTTTTTTCCATTAGAATAATGAATTCTTAATTTCTACTTTATGATTGCCTTTTATGCGATTGTGAAGGTCCAGCCGAACGCCACGCACACTGTCATAAGCACCAAGATGATGAGGCTGAGTGGCATAAGGTATTTCCATTCGAGCTTCAGTATCTGGTCTACACGCAGACGTGGGAATGTCCAGCGTATCCACATAAGAAGGAATACTACAACAAAGGTCTTTCCGAGGAACCAAACGATGCCTGGAATATAGTTCATAAGGGCGTCGAAGCCTTCGATACCTATATTAATAGGTGCCCAACCACCAAGGAAGATAGTTGCGGCAAGACCTGAAATCACAAAGAGATTGAGGTATTCTGCCAAGTAATAGAAACCGAAGCCCATACCGCTATACTCTGTGTGATAGCCGGCAGTAAGTTCGCTCTCGGCTTCTGCCAAGTCGAACGGACCGCGGTTCGCCTCTGCGTTACCTGCAATGCAGAACACGAGGAAGCCGAGCACGGCTGGGATATGGCCTTGGAAGATAAGCCACTGCCACGGACCTGTCTGTGCTTCGACGATGCCTGATATTTGCATGGTGCCTGTAAGTATAACGGCTGAGATGAGGCAGATACCCAACGAGAGTTCGTAGGAAATCATCTGAACGCCTGCACGCATGGCAGAAAGCACAGAGTACTTGTTGTTACTTGCCCAACCAGCGATGAAAACGCCGAGCACACCGATAGAGCTGATGGCTGTTACAAGGAAGATTCCCACGTTGAAGTCGAGCACTTCCGCACCCTTGTTCCAAGGAAGGAACGAGAATGTTCCGATTGAGGCTGCTATTACGAGGAAAGGTGCAAGGTAGTAAAGCAGCTTGTCGGCTTTATCTACGGTGAAAATTTCCTTGATAAGCATTTTCAACACGTCGGCAAGCACTTGCAGCGTGCCCCACCAACCTACACGGACAGGACCGATACGGCACTGGAAATAAGCACAAACCTTACGTTCCATAAAAATGAGCACGATGGCAAGCACGGCATAGCCAATGATAATTGCCAAGCCTACTACCACACACTCGATAAGAATGGCACCGAAATCGCCAAGCCCCAAGGTGTGCCTTAGCAGCTCGTCGAACCATCTTGTTACTATACTAAAATCGAACATGTATATGATTTATTTCTTAATTCATTACTTATATATCGTTTCTCTCTTAGCGGTCGATGTCGGGAATGACAAAGTCGAGTGCTGCACCTGTTGTTACAAGGTCGGCAATCTTCTGACCTTTCAGCATCTTGTCCATTGCGCCCACCAAGGTCAAGCCCATCGGACGGAACTTCAAGCGGTATGGACTCTTGTCGCCTCGTGAGTCGAGGTATGCGCCAAACTCGCCGCTTGCTCCTTCCACAGAGAAGTACCACTGGCCTTCTGGAACCTTGATGATAGGCTTCTGCTTGATGTAGAAGTCACCTTCGGGAATGTTGTCAATGAGTTGCTCGATGATGTCGAGGCTCTGATACATTTCCTTGATGTGGCAATAGTAGCGGTCCATAGAGTCGCCGCCCGTCATTACCACCTCTTCAAAGTCCACCTTGTCGTACACGGCGTATGGGTGATGCTTGCGAACGTCGTTGCGCCAGCCGCTTGCACGACCTGCAGGACCTGTAACGCCGTAGCTGATACAGTCTTTTTCGTCCATCGTACCAATGCCTACGAAACGCTGGTGTGTGATGACGTTGTCGCCAAACACGTCGAGATATTCCTGAATCATCGGGCGCAGATACTTGCAGAGCTTCTTTGTGTTCTCCACGAAGTTCGGGTCGATGTCGTCTTGCAGTCCACCTATTCTGTAATAGTTCTGAATCAGTCGTCCGCCTGTTGTCTCTTCCATCACGTTCAGCACGTGTTCGCGGTCGCGCATACCGTAGAGCATACCCGTGAGTGCGCCCAAGTCCTGTGCGCAGCACGATGTGTAGAGCAAGTGGTTGTCGATGCGCTGCAACTCGTCCATAATGGTACGAATATACTGAATGCGCTCCGAAAGCTCGATGCCCATAGCCTCTTCGATGACGCCTACCAATGCGTGGCGGTGCATCATCGCCGAGAGGTAGTTCATACGGTCGGTCAATGCGAGTGTCTGAGGGTAGGTGTACGATTCGCACATCTTCTCTATACCGCGGTGAATGTAGCCGAGGTGTGGGTAGATGCGCTTCACGTTCTCGCCGTCGAGCACGGTCTGCAGGCGCAATACACCGTGGGTTGATGGGTGCTGAGGGCCGATGTTCACCACGAATTCGTCGCTTGTGAACAGCTTGTGTGTGGTAGCCGTCAGTCTGCCGTCGGCGTTGAGGTTCCATTCGGTGGTTGTATCCAGCTCGATGTCGTCGTCGGTGGTGTACATATTCTTCGCTGGATCCATGTCGTAGTCCTTGCGAAGTGGGTAGCCCACGAAGTCGTTTCTCAGGAAGAGGCGACGCATGTCGGGGTGTCCGAGGAACTTTATGCCATAAAAGTCGTAAACCTCACGTTCCAGCAAGTCGGCATCAGCCCATAGGTTGTATACCGATGGTATTACGTGGTCTTGCTCCACCTGCTTTGCTATTTGCTTTACAGAGCAGCGTTCGTGGGTTTGCGTATTTTCAAGTATATAGATACAGCCAAGACCTTCTTCTGCGCCGAAGTCTTCTCCAACGATTGTTACAAGGTAGTCGAAATGCTGTTCCTTTTTCAGTTTCGCCATTTCGTCGGCAAAACGCTCAAAACCAAACTCTTTGTTTTCTAATTTCATTTTTCCGTACCTTATTTATTAGTTAGCTGCTGTATTGTTGTCGGTAGGTTCTTGTTTAGCTTCTGCTTCGTTCAGCTTGTCCAGTTCCTTTCCTAACTTTTCCACATCTTCTTTCGTAACAGGCTTGTCTACAACGATGGTGTCCTTCTTTGGCTCTGCTGCTGCAGGCTTTGCAGCGGCAGGGCGTGCAGGTTTGGGTGCGGGCTTGTGTTCCGCTTCCCATTCAGCCTCGCGCTTCTCCTTGATTTCTTCTGCTGAAATGCCCAGCTTGTTCTCAAAGATAAGTGCCTGATTACTCTTGCCGAGCAGACTCTCCTCTGCTGTTTGCTTGTGGTTTGCACCACCGAAGAATTTCTCAACCTTCACTTTTCTCTGCAACTGCATCATACCGTATATGATGGCTTCGGGGCGTGGAGGGCAGCCGGGAATGTAAACATCGACTGGAATAATCTCGTCGATGCCACGCATTACGTGGTAGCTGTCCTTGAAAGGTCCGCCCGAAATGGCGCAACCACCTACGGCAATCACGTATTTAGGCTCTGCCATCTGGTCGTACAGACGCTTCAATGCAGGTGCCATCTTGTTCGTTATGGTACCTGCACACATAATCAAGTCTGCCTGACGTGGCGAGTTACGGGTTACTTCAAATCCAAAACGAGAGAAGTCGTAGCGCGCACAGCCCACTGCCATGAACTCAATGCCACAGCAAGATGTAGCAAAAGTGAGCGACCACAGCGAGTTGCTACGTCCCCAGTTTATGAGCTGGTCGAGGTTGCCCAGCACAAGGTTCGTACCTCCATCGTTCAGGTCGTTTGCCATCTTCTCCAAGGTGTCGTTGTCCTTCCACTCCTCGTAGGGCAAAGCCTTAATTTTCGGTTTTCTTATTTCCATTCAAGCGCTCCTTTCCGCCAAGCATAAGCCAAGCCAAAAACCAACACCAACATAAAGAATCCAATCGTTGCCAATGCCAAAACGCCGTAAGTGTTCACCACAACTGCCCAAGGGTAGAGGAAAACAGTTTCAACGTCGAACATCAGGAAAAGGATTGCAAACAAGTAGTAGCCCACGTGCATCGGCAACCAAGACGTGCCGTAGGTAGGAATACCACACTCGTAAGGTTCACCTTTCGTCGGATTGTAAGAACGGGGGCCCAACAGTTTTGCAGTAACATAAGCTGCAACAACCAAAAAGGCTGCCGTTATGAAGACGGTGATTAAAAGTGTAAAATACATAAATTTATATAGCTATAATAATATTACATTTTGTTAATGTATAAGATTTTTTAAAAGCGATTGCAAAGATACGAAATTAATTATTAAAGTTGCAAGGAAAACATAAAAAAAAGCTGCCTTTTGACAACTCAACTTTACAAATCATTGTTTAAAATGGGTTCCGAAATTTTACCCTTGCAGTATTTCTGTTTTTTACCTGAGTAGGTCTTTCCTTCCAACCTCGTCGAAGGATAGTTTTACGCCCTATCTTTCCACTTTTCGCTGCTGTGCCGTGCCCCTATATTATATATAAGGTGTAACGTATCAACTTTCGCTACGCTTTTGTAAAGATAATTCCCTTAAAAAGTGGCGATTTCGTTTTGGCATTGCGAAAGCGGCTGTTTTGCAACGCAAAACCTACGCTTTTACCGTGCAAAACAGCCGCTTTTGTATTGCAAAACAATAGGTTTTGCAATGTGTTGATAGTGAGATATTTATGTGATAGTTACGCTTGTGAAAAATATTTACACTCCTAATGTTTACTTCTCGCCTTTATTCTGTTCGATTTAGAGTGTTAAACCGACACCTATTCCGAATGGGTGGCAAGCAGGTCCGCTGTTCATTAGCTTGGTTAGACTGTAATGGGCGTAGAGCGAAAAGGTTTTGAAACCCAAGTAGGCTTCGAGGTTTACGCCCACAGGATTGGTGTCTAAGTTGCGGCTTACGGTATAGCGTTTGCTGTTAATACGGTATTTGCTCTTTATGTTTCCTTTTATATCGAACGAGCAACCCAAGCCTAAGAACATAAGTTTGCTCGGATTAAGATTTCTCCATTCAAGCATTATGGGCACCTTCCAATAAGTGTATTTAATGAAGCTTGTCTTTACTTTCTCGGCTGGATTCTTTACGATGATGGGCGTTCCGTCGTTGTCGTCCAACATATAATTAGTTTGGAAGTGGTTGTGTACAAAGCCAAATTGGAAACCAGACACGATGCCTAAGGTGTTGGAACTGTTGAGGCCTACACCTACTTGGAAGAAGGTTGTACCCCATTCGAGCGACTTTACGTCTTGGCTATGCATCTCCTTACCTCCGTTTAGCAGGTTCACACCGATGTAAAAGTCGGGAAGGCTACCGTAGAAAGTGCGCCCACTTTTCTTGCGGACAGGCACGAAAGGCGAGGAAACGAAGAAGCGTTCTATTTCCTGACCGTCTACGAAGCTTGTTTCTTTGGTCTTCACGAGTGTACTGCCGTCGTTGTTGTAGACAGCCACATTGAGCGATACGCTGTCCGTGCTCAACACTATCTGCTTGTTGGCGTAGTGGATAGTCGTGTCGTTTTCTTCGGCAGCCATTGCTGGTACAGCCGCCATAAGTGCTAAGGTTAATAACAGATGTTTCATAATCATATGTTTTTTGTTTTTATTCTGTGAATGTTTGATGCTGCCCATCAGCGTTTGTTGTAGCATAGCTTCATGATGTCGTCGGGACCGAGCGTGCCTTCTATGTAGATGATGGCACCGCTGTCGTTCGGCGCATTGCTGAAAAGGATATATCGGTTGTAGCCCGAAGGCAGCGGTGGTAGCATGTAGTAGCCGCTCGTAACCTTTCCGTCGTCTACGATTTCGCGTATTTTTCGGGCTTTCTTTCTGTCGGCATTCAGGTACGGAGCTATGCTTGCGCCAATCTTTTTGTACGTCAGCGATTTGTAAACCTTGAGCTTGTAGCCCCGCAAAGTGGCGTCGTTCAGCACCACCATCTTGCAGTTTTGTGCCTTGCCGAAGCGTTCGAAGGCGATGCCCGTCTGTAAGTCGCTCTGTGCAGATGCAGGCATCAGAACGACAAGCAAGCACAGTGTGAGAATGATTCTTATCGTTTTATTCTTCATCGGTTGTTCCTCCTATCAGTGAAAGTGCGTTGAAATCCTCGTTGCCGTCGGCTGAAACCATATCGAGTGCCGCCTCTGCCTCGCGCTGCACCACCTCTTTGTTGGTGATTTGCTCGCCGTTTACGAAGGCGTAATCGCCTGTTTGTGTTGTGTTGAGGCGTACCACAAACATCGTTACAACCACTGCTGCGGCTGTCGAAACGGCGGCTATTATCCAGCTTGGCAGGCGTTTCCGTTGCTTCGTGGTGTGGGTTTCTGCTGTCGGTACAAACTTTTCCGTACCTTCCTTGCAGCGTTCCACGCTCTCCCAACGAAACAGGGCGCACAGTGGTTTCAGTTCGTTGGGCACCAGCAGCGGGTCTTGTGCGAAGAAGCTGCGTAGCTGCTGCTCCTCTGCCGTTGTGGTTTCGCCGTCCAAGTACTTCTGAACCAAGTTGTTAATATCGTCTATTTGCATATCTTGTTTCCTCCTGTTGTCAGTCTTATAAACTCTTTCTGAATGCGTCGCCGTGCTCTCGACAAGTTCTGACGGAGTGCCTCGGGCGTGCAACCGCATATTTTTGCTATCTCTTCGTTCTCGTATCCGTCTATGTCCTTGAGTCGGAAGATTTGCCGTTGAAGCGGTGGTAGATGGTCTACAATCAGCCGTATCAGTTCCATATCGTCCTTTGTGGCGTTGCTGCCTTGCTCCGTGGCGAGTTCTTTCGGGTGTTCGCCTTCCGCGCATTCGAGTTGTCTGTGTCGCCAATGGTCGATGGCTATGCCCTTGACAATCTTCGTTGCCAACGCCTCGATGTTGGGGTGGCTGTCCAACCGCTGGCGCATAGCCCACAGACGGAGGAATGTTTCTTGCACGAAATCTTCGGCTTCAACATCTCCACCCTCCAGCGTTGCTGCCACACGGAGCAGTCGGCTGCGCAGGCTCATCACCATTTGGTTGAATGTTTCTATTTCCATCGCTTTTCAATAGGTAAACGGACGAGTCGTCGTTTTGTGACATTCGGGTGCAAAAAAATCCGTTTTTCGTCTGTCTATTGTTCTTTCATAGTCTTAAAAACCGTTTTCATAGTCTTAAAAAACAAGTATCTCCCACTCGTTGTAAGGCAAGTCAGGAGAGGGAATAATGGCGTTACGCTTTGCTCAAAACTCATTTTTCGCCTTGCCGATAAGTGCGCGAATGTTGGCTGAACCCATACAGCGTTATTAGTTTTTAGCTGTGTGCCACTATTAGTTTTTACCCGACAAAAATACAAAATACTTTTGAATTATTCTTACCCGAAACAGTTCTAATTTGTAAAGATAATTCTGATAGAAAAAGCTAATTTCGATTTGGCATTGCGAAAGCGGCTGTTTTGCAGCACAAAAGAGCCGCTTTTACCGCGCAAAACCTACGCTTTTGGAATGCGAAACAATAGGTTTTGCAACGTGTTGATATCGAGGTGGTTATGCAATAGTTGCACTTGTGAAAAATATTTACACTTTTATTGCCTGCTTTCCATTTATAGAAAGGAGAGCGGAGGCGAAGTAGGGTGGTAGGGAAACATAATGAAGTATCTTCGAGTAATGAGAAGTGAACGCCTTTTTACAGCCGACCTTGAGCAAATAAAGTTATACGTTCTGCCGTTTGTTCTTAATCGGAAGAAACTTGATATTTGGGCGAACGATGGTTTATGTCAGTGGGTAGAGAGTATAAAGATTTTAGTATTTTTTTATTCTTTTCATCTTTTTTCTTTCTATTTTAAAAATTATTATTATCTTTGCAGGCCGAACTTGAGAATCGGGTAGCCTGAGCTATCAACTTAAATACGCGATAAATATAAATCGATACATTATTTTAAACAACTTAATTTATAAACAACTATGAAACGAATTTTACGCTTTTTCGTGCTCATTTCCGTGCTCGTTCCGCCGCTGCAGGGACTTGCAGACACGGTTAGATTCGACTTTAGCACCGACAAGGGGCTTGAAACATTGGGAATTGCTAAGCCTGACCCAGGCAAGTGGACGAAACTGACGAAATCAGCCTATACTGTGGGCAGTGTCAGTATGTCGTGTACCAATGGAAGTACGCCTACGCGCGTATGGAATGACAAAAAGAACAACACCGACCTGCGATTTTATAAAGGCGGTGGCAGCATCACTTTCAGCGTGCCCGAAGGACAGCATATTACGGCTGTCGTCTTCACAGGGACACTCAATAGTAATGCCAATCCGGGAAAACTCGATGGGAAAAAGTGGACCGACAATGGTACGACCACCAATTCGGTAACCTTTACTGCAACCGATAAGAACTACATCAAGAGTATCGTCATCACTTATTCAACTGCCCAACCAGAGCAGCCTGTATTCACGGTGAACAGCATTCAGGAACTTAAAGCTTTGCAGAGTGGCAGCCGTGCCACGCTCTGTCTGACCGATGGAGACGAAGGCAGTATGGCTCGTGTGCTTTATGTACACGGTACGGGCGATACACAGGAAGCCTATGTGCGCGACCGCACGGGTGCTGTGTGCTTCTATGGTATCAATCCCAATGTGCCTTTCGTCTGCAACCAGCACATGGCTGGCAAGATAACAGGCGAGTATGTACTGGAGAACGGAGTGCCCCGTTTCAAGGCTGTAAGTACTCTGACCAACACCTCGCTGCTCGTTATTGCGGCTCCTGTAACGGAGGCAGAGGTGCAACCGAAAGAGATACAGGCTGCCGATTATGCTGCTAATGTCGCCGACTGGATTAGTTTGAAGAACTTACATATCGCTGCCGACGGACTCTCTACGCAGGAAGGTATCGCCGTGCACAACCGTTTCGGCATCACCGCTGACAAGGATAAGTATGTTGCACCCTATGCCGGAGCCATCGTCGATATAGCAGGCATTGCCGTACCTGACGGCGATAAGAAAGAAATCAACCCATTGTTTGAAAACAACCAGCGTCCCATAGTCTTCGTTATTGACGAGGGAGAGGCATTCGTTTCGCCCCAACAAGACATGCATAATGTGGTTGTGCGCCTGAATCGTACGCTTACTTCAGGGCATTGGAACACCTTTGCCCTGCCATTCGACATCGAAACGGAAAGCCTGAAAGATGCACAGATAGCCAAGTTTACTGGCAAAATGGAGGGCAGCACGATGATTTTCGAGAACGGACAGACCCGCATCGAGGCTGGTACGCCTTACCTTGTGAAGTGTGAAGTGAAGAATCCAACCTACGAGGGTGTAACTCTCAAGGCTACGAAAGCCCAAACCGTAAGTTCAGCCGATGGACTATACAGCTTCGTGGCAACCTATAGTCCAGCCACACTCGCACTCGACAAGACAGAGCGTTACCTTGGTTCAGACGGCAATCTCTATTATCCCACAGGTACAGAAGGTCAAGCCAACCGACTTAAGGGCTTGCGCGCGTATTATCGAGTACCTGCCACGGCAGGCACAAAGATAGCCTTCTTCGACGAGACCACAGGCATTGCGCTCCCCAAAGAGCAAAGTCAGCCTTGCCAGTTCAAGGTGTATAACCTCAATGGTCAGTACCTTGGCAGCAGTCTTAACGGCTTGCCAAAGGGGCTCTATATCGTAAACGGCCGTAAAGTAATCATCAATTAAGACAAAGAAACACTATCATGAAGAAAAAACTCTATATAGTTCCAGACATTATAAACATACTCACCGAAACGGCTGACCTTATCATGAGCAGTACTGATGTGAATAACAACGGAACTCAGGTAGGTACAGGAAGCGACCACGGAGGCGGCAATGCCTGGGAGGGTGGCTGTTCCAAGGACGGCTTCTGGAGCACAGACGATGATAATAACCTAAATTAAAGAGGACGATAAAATGAAGAAAAATATATTTATTTCGCTGGCACTGCTGCTTAGCATGGCAGCTACGGCACAAAGTCAGAAACAGAAACTCACCATTACCACGAAGCACGACAAAGTGCATACCTACGTCATGGGCGAGTCTATGGACAGTCTCCGTATTCTCAAAGATGTGGGCATCAAGGTCTATCCTAAGGGAACAAAGGTGTCGGAAGACTATCTCTTCTCGCAGATAACCACCTATACACTCGTTAATGAACCCACTCCCAACCCCGACCCATCGGGCAAAAACGTGAACCGCAACACCACTGCCGACTTGAAAAAGAACCCAGAGGGGTGGCGATTAGAGTTCCCACGTTTCTATCAAGGGACTAATAACATTTACGAAGTTACTCACTCTACCACCGAGGGCGGTGAACGAATGATAAACTATTCAGTAGAATGGGACGGTACACTCAAGGCCAACCGCTGGACCTGCTACGAGATGTACAACAAGATTATGCAGAAGAATGTGGACCGAAGTGGAGACTTCGCACAGGATCCTGATATCCCATCGAACAGGCAGACCACCGACAATGATTACAAAGGTAGCGGATTTACCCGCGGACACCTCTGCCCATCAGGCGACAGATGTTACTCTTACGAGCAGAACAACCAGACTTTCTATCTGAGCAACATGCAGCCTCAGGTACAAGGACACAACGGTGGTATATGGCAGCAGCTCGAAAAAAAGGTGCGTGCATGGGCTGGCAAGTGCGACACACTCTATGTAGTCAAGGCTGCTACCATCGACAAGGCTGAGTATATTTGCAACGAGGCTGACATTAAAAAGATTGCCAAGGAAGAGGGTGTGTCAGTAAGCAAACTCCATTTCCCTGGCATTGTGCCCAAAAACTTCTATATGGCACTATTGGCTTACGACAAGAAGACCAACACTTATCGTGCCCTCGGTGTTTGGTCGCCTCACTACAAGAAAAGCCAAACAGAATATATCACCATCGAGGAACTTCAACGCCGCACTGGTATCGACTTCTTCTGTAACCTCGACGATGAAATCGAGAAGGCTGTAGAAAGCACCAAAGACTCCAGTTACTGGGGAATATAAAACCTCTTTCTGCTTTCTTTTTTCGAGTAAGGAAAGAATTTAGGCATAAAGAAAGCGAGCCTGTACCTTTGAAATGATAAGGGCAAGGCAAACTAAAAGTCCGTTAGAAGTTTCTCTTCTAACGGACTTTTTCTTTCCTTCTAACAGCTAAAAACCTCGCCCCTATAATTATTCACACCGCACATACGTCAGAGAATGAGAGCCACCTCCTTATTCAATGAACTGCACAGGAGAACAAGTTAGACCACTTACACTATCTGTTAATACCGTTCGTGGTACCTATGAATTGTGGTTTTAAAACAACTTTTCGTTGTCAAACTCAGAAGATAAATGTATTATAAAAATCGCCACCGTTTTGTAAAGATAGTTCCGACAAAAAACACTAATTTCGATTTGGCGTTGCGAAAGCGGCTGTTTTGCAACGCAAAACATACGCTTTTACCGTGCAAAACCTACGCTTTTGGAATGCAAAACAATAGCTTTTACAATGCGTTGATAACGAGGTGGTTATGTAGTAGTTGTACTTGTGAAAAATATTTACACTTTTATTGCCTGCTTTTCGTCTGTAGAACGAGTTCTTTCCGCCTATGAAGCGAGGGGTGCAGGCGGAGCAGGGGTAGTGGAAATGGATAATGAAGTATCTGCGAAAACCGCTGTTTCAGATTATGAATTTTACTACAAACAGCCATATTTTGAACAGAAAAACAAAGAAAAATTAGTTTTCTATTCAAAATTTAGCTATCTTTGTAGAAAATATAGCTGCATTCGGCAAATTGAAAGTAAGTTTTCGTTAGCATATAATTCTTTTTACCTTCTCTCATTAATCCTACATTATTTTAGATTATCTGAATATAATTTGTCGAATGCGTGATGGAACTTGATATGAAATAAAGAAGTTGATTAGATTTAAATGCTTTATTATTTTCTGTTTATTATGTATTTATAATCCATCTGTTTTCTTCTGTTTTCCACCCCTCTATTTCATTTAGTTCTTCTTCTTTTAGATATGCAGCAAGGTGTTGCCTGTTGATATAAAGTAAAAAAAGTAATACACTCTTAGCCGTCTGTACTTTTTCATCTTTGGTGAAGTATGTTGTAATACTATTTAGTGTATACATATTTTCTTCCATATGGCTTTCTGAGTTCAATGTCAAACGATACATGAAGTTTCCATAATAACTCTGTTTTTCTTTGGGTATAAGTTCTAATACATCGTCTCTTCTTACCATTTTCTCAAATGAGACGCCATAGCAGAAGGTAGAGAATGCTTCTAACATTCTACGCATAATGTTGCCTATGCCTATTTCTGATGTTTCGTCAAATTCGTCTTTATAGGTGTTTGCAGCATAGGAATATACATTCTGCAATAACTTTTCATACTCATTTCTTTTTTTATGTTCTTTCAATTGGTTGTTTGCAAGCTCTATAAAAAAAGGATTCCTTTCATTTGTTATGTCGTTACGTATTTTCATAAGGTCAAATACAGAATATAAATCGTGGGACATTACTAGTATACGGCTGTTTGGATTCCCTTTTAGGATATTATTGAACTGAAATCTTAAAAGAGACATCACGCCTACACGATTACCATAATCGAAACTCGATATAGGGTCGTCTATCACAATTAAGTATTCAAATGCATATTTGTTTGTTTCTGTCTTTCCTCCAAATAGTTTCGCAAAGAAGTAACAGAGTCCTAATACGTTCCTTTCTCCAATGCTTATTTTCTTAGGTTTTACAGCTCTACCATTGACTTTTAGCTTATAGCAACCATCACCAGGCTCCAGTTTCATCTTTCGTTTGCTATAGAATACATATTGCAGTTCATTGTTAATGTAGTCCAAAGCAATATCTGTGCGCTCTTTTTGGGCTATTAGTTGTTTGATTTCTCCTCGTACTTTTTCACACTCATCACTTTTTTCTTTCCTTTTTCTTGCATTTTCATACTTGTTTTCTTTTGCCTTTTTATAACTTGACAGTTGTAAGGCAAGATGTTTTCGAGCCAATTTGTTATTTCCAGACCTTACTTGGTTGTAAAGTTTTGCATGTTTGTCAACCGATTCATTAAACCGTTTTACGCATTCGTCTAATATGTTCAATGCATTTTTCCAAGCTGCAACTGCCTCCGTATATTCTTTATATTCGTCTTCAGAAAAGGGATTTTGTATTGATTCATATATATGGTTCTTACGTTGAATGATCTTGTCGTGTGCTTTTTTTAATATATCGTTTAAGTTTTCCTTTGCTGTTAGTACAGAGTTTATTTCTCGTTCGTTTAGTCCACCTGTAAATTCTGGTTGCTCCATTTTTACGAAATCATAAGTCTCTAACATCTTTTGTAGCGAACTTTGATATTTATTAGCTTCTTCACTCAATATACGTGTCAAAGTCTTGGTTATATAATCTTTGTCTTGCTCTGTTATCTCTCGCAAACATGTTGGACAGAAAGTCCAATTTTCAGCCAATAGGGTTTTTGTTTCTTCTCTTGAATGTTCTGGATGCGATTCCAGTAAGTTCATAAGTCTCTTCTCACGATCGCTCAAGATAGGTGTATCCAATTGTTTTGACAGTAAATCTCCAAGTGGTTTTAACTGCTCTGGCACTATTTGCTGAGGTCTTTCCCACTCTAAACGTTGGGCATTATTTGTTTCCTTATATAACTTTAAGTCTGCACTAACTTTCTCCTTAAGTTGATCGTAGGTTTCTTTTGGTTCCTCCAAATTCATTATAGTTTCTATTACATCATCTTTTATATGACTTTTCAGAGTATTTCCTTTTAAATCTCGATCTATATCAGCCCAACCTTTGTCAGCACGTAATACATTTCTTATTTGTTTAAAGTAGAATAGCGGTGATATGTTTTCTTTCTCGTTTTCATACTTCTCTTTCTCCTCATTCAATTTATTATATTCTTCTTCCTTTGTATTTAATTCTATTTGCTTTGCTTTTATCTGTGCATCCAACTCTACCTGCTCACCCAGCATAACAATGGTATTGATACCTTCTTTTTCTATTCTCACTTGTTTTTGTATGAAGTCCTCATTAAAAATAAAGATTGAATTTTTCTTATCTTCAGGAATAACTGTATCAGACGTTACGGTAAAGTCATCGCTCTTCTCTTCGTCATTTTTTGACAGTTCATCAATACTATATGCAATGGTTGTTTTTCCACTACCATTGCGACCATATATAATACTCACTGCATCTTTTTTGAAAAGTTCTAACTCTGTTTCGTCTTGGAAACATCCGCCTTTGATAGTTAGCTTCTTAAAATTTTCAAACATAAGGCTGTTTATCTTTACTAAGGTTATTAAATAAGTGTAAAAGTTATTGGGGTGTTGCCTAATCTGAGGCTTTGTGTTCAGATAAGGGCAATGTGTCAAACATTCTTTTTATAAGGTGAACTTTTTATAATGAACATTCTATAAAACAGATATATTTGATATTTTATTGCAAAGATAGTTATTTTTTCTCTGTTTACGCATAAAAAGCTTATGGAATTTTACTATAGTATGATATTCTTCTTGCTTTAAATACTGTTGTGCGTATTTTTATTTAAGGAAAGAATTGAAGGAATTTATCAGATATGAATCGTTATAATTATTGTTAATGATAGTATAATAGTTTGATTAAAAAACAAAAAAGAGGATTTTGTTTCCAAAAATCCTCTTTTTTAGGTAGTGATTCCGTTGGGGTTCGAACCCAAGACCCACAGCTTAGAAGGCTGTTGCTCTAATCCAACTGAGCTACGGAACCGCTGAATTTGCGTGCAAAATTACTGCTTTTATTCGTTCTGACCAAATTATCCGTTAAGTTTTTCTCCGAATTGGTTCAAGTTTGGGTGCATTGTTGGTTATGACTTTCTCTGAATTGGTTCAAGTTGGGGCGTATTGCTGACAATATCTTTGTCTGAATTAACTCAATATGGGGCGTATTGCTGGTTGCTTTCTTACTTGAATTGGTTCAGGAAAGTGTCGGCTTGAGGGTTGCCTAAGCTTTTTGCTTTCTCAATGTTGGCAATGCCTTCTTGCTTTTGGTTGTTTCTGCACTGGGCTATTCCGAGTATCAGATAGGCTTCGGCATAGTCTGCCTTCAGTGCTACGGCTTGCTGGGCGGCTAAGATGGCTTCTTCGAGTTTGTTGAGTCGGAGGAGCAGGCTGCCTGCTTCGGCACAATAGATGGGTTCGGCTGGGTCGAGGCGGGCGGCTATCAAGATGTCTTGCAGGGCTTGTTGCCAGAGCTTTCCTTTTACTTCGCATTGTTCGCGAATGTAGTAAAAGTTGGCTTCCAAGATGCTACCATGAAGGTATTCGTAGGCGTAAAAGTCTTTTATTGCTTCGCGATATTTGCCCATTTTGTCTAATTGCTGGGCACGTGCAAGGAAGTATGGTGCTGCGGTTTGCGTGTAGGGCGTGTCGCAAAGTTCGATGCTCTTGTTCAGAAGCGATAGTATTTCCTCGTCGTTGCCGTTGAGATTCTCCTGACACTGTGCCATTTCCAAATAGAGTTCGGGGTTCTTTAGTTGTGTTTTTGTGAGTGCCTCGAAGTCTTGATACGCTTTTTGATAGTCGCCCTTTGCGTATGTAATTTGCGCTTGAAGATGCTTGTAGATGGGTGCAGGGTTCAGCTTGTAGGCTTCGTTGGCTTGGCTCATCGCCTTGTCTAACGTCCACCCTTGCGCCTTAGCCTTTTCTGTCAGTGCCGCCGTTACGGCTCCTTGATACATCAGGCGGGCATAGTTGTAGTGGGCTTCGTCCTTTGCCTTCACCTTCGCAATGGCTTGGAGCAGCACCTTTTCTGCCTCGCCGATGTCGCCTTTGCCGAACAAGTTGGTTGCCAAGGCGATGTAGCCGTTGTTCAGTGTAGGAAATTTCTGAAGGAAATCGTTTATGGTGGCTGTTCTTATTTCATCGTTCTTTGCAGCCGACAGCATCAGTGCGAGAATGGCTTCGTCGGCGGATTGGGGCAGTCCGATTCTGATTCCACATTGCAGTAGGGTGGGGTCGTTCTGCGAAAGTCCTACCAATGCGAAGTCGTTGGCGTAGCGGGCGTCGGTTGCGCTTTGCAATGTGCCCGAATTGTTGTATATGCCTACGAGCTGTCCCTTGTCGTTCAACAGGGGCGCACCGTTGTTTTTCTCGGGTGCGGAGGTGGCGAGTACGCAGTAGTTGTATTTCTCCATAAACTTTTCCACCTTGCTTACGCTGGCTTTTATTGGGTCGCCCGCCTTGGCAGGTATAACCACCCACGCGGTTGTGTTTGCATCAATAGACGGTGCGAATGGGGCAGCGGTGGTTTTTGCATTTACCTTGAACTTCGCCAAGTCGTATATCTCGTTGGCACCAAGCATTGCTTCCACATCGTATTTCTGACCGTTGTTGTCGATGATTACGGCTTTGGCGGCTCCTGCGAATGGTTTCCACGTGCTGATGCCGATGCCGTCGGTAGAAACGAAGACACCGTTCGTAGTAGAGAGGATAGAGCCTTTAGCGTCGAAGGTGGTAAGTGTGAAGGTGGCGTTGGCAGCCTTCTTCACTGCTGAGGACTGCGCTTTCGCTGTTGTGGCGATGCCGAGACAGAGGGTGAGAAGTAGGAAAAATATCTTTGTTCTTTTCATTATTCTATGGTTGTTTACGAGGGTTTGTTGCTGTTTAATAGTTCGCGGGCATTCTGCAAGGCTGCTTCTGAAATGTCTGAACCAGAGAGCATCTGTGCTATTTCAGACACTCTTTCGTCGGCTGTCAGTTCTCTTAGCTGGCTGGTGGTGCCTGTTGGAGTGTCGCATTTCTCCACTTTATAGTGCGTTGTGCCCAATGCTGCAATCTGCGGAAGGTGTGTTATGGAGATTACCTGCTTGTTGTTGCTGCCCATCTGCTGCATTACGAAAGCCATTTGCTGGGCAATCTTGCCACTTACGCCTGTGTCTATCTCATCGAAAATAATGGTTGGCAGCTTTACAGCACCGCTTATCATCGCCTTGAGCGAGAGCATGACGCGGGCTATTTCGCCACCCGAAGCCACTTGTGCAATGGGTTGCAGCGGACTGTTGCGGTTGGCAGAGAAAAGGAATTGCACCTTGTCGGCACCGTCGGCAGCCAGTGGCTTTGGCTCAAACTGAATATCGAACTGCACGTTGGGTATGCCCATAGGCACGAGTTTCTCTTTCATCTCCTTCTGAATAGCCTTTGCAGCCTTCTCTCTGCCCTTGGTCAGTAGGGCAGCCTGCTTGGTGCAGTCGGCTTGTTTCGTAGCAAGTTCCTGCTCGGCTTCCTTCAGAAGTTCGTCGCTGTTGTCTATTCCGTCTAACTTCTGCTTCAGTTCGGCTTGTATGGCGAGCAGCTCTGCGATGGTTTCTACGTGGAATTTCTTTTCAAGATGATAGATTTTATCCAACTGCTCGTTGATGTAATCTAGTCTGTTGGGGTCGAAATCAATGTCGCCTGTCGCCCTGCTCACCTCCTCGGCAATGTCCTTCACCTCTATATAAGCGGTGTCGAGGCGATTGCAAAGTTCTTCGGCTTTAGGGAAAACGTTGGCTATGCTCGCTATGGCTTCGGTGGCAGACTTTAGTTGTTTCACCGCTCCAGTCTCGTCTTCGTTCAGTGCATTGTCGGCATTATAGAGCGATGCCTTGATGTCTTCTGCATGCGAGAGGGTCTTGCTTTCGGTCTCGAGTTCCTCTTGCTGCCCTTCTTGCAGGTTCGCACCTGACAGTTCTTCGTGCTGAAAGCGCATAAACTCTTCGTTTTCAGCGTTCTCTTTTAGTTGCTTTCTTATCTGTTCCAACCTTTTTTCAGCATCTTTATACGCCTTGAAAGTGGCTTTGTAGGCTGCCATATCCTTGTCGTTAGCAGCCAATATGTCGATAACGTTGAGCTGGAAATCTTCTTTCTGCAAAAGCAAATTCTGGTGTTGCGAATGTATATCCACCAATTGGTCGCCCACTTCGCGCATCAGGTTCAGTGCAACAGGCGTGTCGTTGATGAATGCACGCGATTTTCCGTTGCTGCCAACTTCGCGTCGGAGAATGGTTTCATCGGCATCGAAGTCGATGTTGTTGTCGGTAAAGAACGTGTCGAACGCACCTTTGGGCAGACTGAACGTAGCTTCGATGACGCATTTTTTCTCGCCTTGCTTTATCTGTTTGCTGTCGGCTCTGTTGCCTAAGAGCAAGCCGATAGCCCCAAGAATAATGCTCTTTCCTGCACCTGTTTCGCCACTGATAACGGAGAAACCGTTGCGAAAGTCGATGTCTAATTGGTCGATGAGCGTGAAGTTCTTTATATAAAGATGCTTGAGCATAGTTGTTTGTCTTATTGTTTAATCTTGTCCCACGATGCGTTTTGGCTTGCATTGATGCCGAAAAGAATTTCGTAGACAGCCTCTTTCTCCTTTTGCGTGCCCTTTTTGTAGTATATATTGGCAAGCTCGTCCTTCTTATAGTCTGTCCAAATCTGTGGCAACATACTCATAGGCTTGTCTTCGTGTGCCTTTTTCAGGTCGTTTTGCAACGCCGTAGTTATGTTTGTTCTGCCTCGTTCGGGACTGTTTGCCATTTCGTCCAAGCCCGTTCGGTAGTAGTCGTATTGCAATTGGCGGAAAGGTTTCATACCTCCGTCGAGGTAATCGTTGATGATGGCGAAGCGGTTTTTCGAGTTTTCAAATGCTTTCCAACCTGTAAAGCTAAGGTTCTGCGCATTGTTTGTAAGGTTCATACAGCGTTGCAGAATGTCTTCGCCGCCCATAGGCGCAAACGAATCGAGGTTTAAGCCGATGATGAGGTAAGCGTAATAGCCGAAGAGGGCAGTGAGTTGGTTGTCGATGTTCTCTTCGTTGAATTCTATTTGGTCGAACTGTGCAAACTCGAAGTTGAAGTCGCCGTCCTTAATGTTGAACAATGTAGAGGTGTATGCCGAGTTGTAAACAGGTCGGTTCGCCTGTATGAGTGCTGTACAGGTGAAGGCGTTGCTGCTTTGGTCGTATTTTGTAACGGTGATGTTGAAGTTGCAAACAATGCGTTCGTTCTTCTGGAACTTGAGGTTAGTCCACTGTCGTTCGTTCACAAACTGTTCGAGGGTTTGCTGCAAGTTCTCGAACACTGACTTGTCGGTACCCTGTATCTGGTTGTGGTTGATGGTTATCTTTGCTTGCAACTCCTGCGCTGTGGCGTGGTTGTTAAAGAATAGAAACCAGCTCGTCAATAATGTCGCGAGCCACCAAGTGTTTACGCTTCTTTTCATATTCTTTCTTTCCTCCTTTTGAAATAATCGTTATTTGGTTGTCGTCCGTCTGGAAGGTCGTGCCGGCATTGCGTGTGGAGTTCAGCACGATAAAGTCGGCATTCTTTTTCACCAACTTTGCCGAAGCATTTGTTTCCTCATTGTTTGTTTCCAATGCGAAAGCAACGATGCGTTGTTGGCTTGTTTTCTGCTGTCCCAAAGCGGCTGCAATGTCGTGAGTGGGCTGCAGGTCGATGTGCAGGTTGTCCTTTTCTCGCTTAATCTTCGTATCTGAGAAGCTCAGAGGCTTGAAATCAGCCACGGCAGCGCACAGTATGGCGGTGTTGGCAGCAGGAAAGGCTTGCTGACAGGCTTCGTACATCTGCTCGCAGCTTTCTACATCGATGCGGTTGATGCCTTCCGAGCACGCTATGTGTACAGGTCCAGCCACGAGTGTAACGTTGGCACCGCGCTTGAAACACTCTTCGGCAAGGGCAAAGCCCATCTTTCCCGACGAGTAGTTACCTATAAAACGTACAGGGTCTATCTTTTCGTATGTAGGCCCTGCCGTTATCAGCACGTTTTTCCCCTTCAAATCCTGTGTAGCAGCAGCGTTGTTGTAGAAGTATTGTTCTAAAAAAGCCACAATGGCTTCGGGTTCTTCCATGCGTCCCTTTCCTTCCAAACCACTTGCCAAGAAGCCACTACCTGCTTCTATAATGTGGTTTCCTCTGCGTTTCAACGTGTCGATGTTCTCTTGCGTAGAGGTATGTTTGTACATATCGAGGTCCATTGCGGGGGCGATGAACACAGGAGCCTTCATGGAAAGGTAGGTCGTAACGAGCATATTGTCGGCTATTCCGTGGCACATCTTGCCCAATGTTGCGGCTGTGCAGGGTGCAACGAGCATAGCATCAGCCCATAAGCCGAGGTCTACGTGCGAGTGCCACGTGCCGTCGCGTTGAGAAAAGAAATCGCTGATGACTGGTTTCTGTGTCAGTGCCGACAGTGTGATAGGGGTGATAAACTCTTTTCCACTGGGCGTTATGACTACTTGAACTTCTGCACCCTGCCTTACGAGTTGGCGAATGATAAGACAACTTTTATACGCGGCAATAGAACCTGTGATGCCGAGAACGATTTTCTTTCCTTTGAGCATAACTATCGATTGTTAAATTCGCGAAGACGAATGCGTGTAAGCACTTGTTTGGTGTTGTAGGTGAAGTCGTTTGCCAATATCCAGCTGTAGAAACCAGGGTCTCTGCGCAGCACTTCTGCCACGTCCCAACCACGGTATTTGCCGAAGTTGAACACTTCGTGGCGACGTGGCTGTCCGTGTTCGTCGAGCAAGGTGTTGCCGTCTTTGTCGGTAACATCTTTCCAAACGATGCGCCCTGCAAAGTCTACATTGTCGTTCATACGCGAGAACTCTGCCAGTTCGCCCATGTCGTTGTTCAGTATGCGTTCTGGTTCGTCTTGGTTTTCAGCAGAATACATCTTAATCTGTCCTTGCAGTACGCGCCACGTTGCTTCGGTGTCTTCGTCGGCTTTGTGGGCTGTGAAGTCGTCTTCCATCTTTCTTCTACAGTAAAATTCGTAGGCAGCGGCAAGGTTGCGGCGTTCCATTTTGTGGTAAATGTTCTGTGCATCGATGAGTCGGCACTTCGAGAAATCGAAGTCTACGCCTGCCCGCAGAAATTCTTCTGCCAACAATGGAATGTCGAAACGATTGGAATTGAAGCCTGCAAAGTCGCAGCCCGTGAATTTGTTTGCCAGTTCGGCTGCCTTTTCCTTGAACGTTGGTGCGGCAGCCACGTCGTCGTTGGTGATGCCTGTAAGTTCTTCTACCTCTTGCGGAATTTCTTTCTCAGGGTTGATGAAAAGGTTTTCTCTTTCTTCTTTCCCATCGGGGAACACCTTTATATACGATAATTGTATGATGCGGTCTTTTACAAGGTCGAGCCCTGTCGTTTCCAAGTCGAAAACAATCAAGGGCTTTGTTAAGTTCAGTAACATTCTGCTATTATTTATAATGTATGTGGGCAGACTTCTGTTGAAAATCTGCCCACACATTTAATTATATCTTATTAATCGTTGAGCAATACAGGCATAACGAGCATAAGCACGTTTTCGCCTTCTGGCTGCTCTGCAGGAACAACGAGCCCTGCACGTGATGGGTCTGCCAGCTGTATGTTTACTTCGTCGCTTTGCAGGTTGCCCAGTATTTCCAAGATGCTGCTGCCCTTGAAGCCAATGTTCATTGGGTTGCCTTCGTACGTGCAAGTCATACTTTCCTTTGCGCTTGTTGCGAAGTCGATGTCTTCTGCGCTGAGGTCTAACTGTCCGTTTGCAATGTGGAAGCGAATGAGCTGTGAAGAATCGCTTGCGAATGGCAGCACACGGCGGATAGCACCAATGAGCGACTTGCGGTCGATGGTGATTTGGTAAGGGTTGTTTTCTGGAATCACGCTGTTGTAGTTCGGATACTTTCCATCAATGAGTCGGCAAATCAAAATGCCCTCTCCGAACGAAAATTCAGCCGAACGAGCGTCGAAGCGAACCACCACGTCGCCACCGTCTTTTGCTATGAAGCCCTTCAGCAATGCTGCAGGTTTCTTTGGCAAGATGAAAGCTGCGGGAACATCACTCTTCACAGAGAACACACGGTTGCGCACCAACTTGTGTCCGTCGGTAGCCACAACAGCCAGGCTGTCAGCCGTGAGGTCGAAGTAAACGCCGTTCATCACAGGGTGAAGCTCGTCTTGCGCAGTAGCGAAAAGCGAGCGTGTAATGTTGTCCACCAATACTTCTGCACTCAGCGTAATGTTTGTTGCGTCAGCAGAAATCGGCTGTGGAATAGGAAACTCATCTGCCTCCAAGATTGGGAAATTGTAAGAACCATTCTGATAGCTGATGTAAATGGTGTGTTCGTCCATATTCACATCTACTGTGAGTGGCTGCTCGGGAAGTTCCTTCACGGCATCAAGAATATTGTGGTTGTTTACTGCAAATTTGCCCTCGCCCTCGAGTGCGTCAAGATTCATCGACATACGTACAACGTTCTCGCTATCCGAAGCAGTAATTGCGAGCTGCCCATTCTGCGCATCAAATATGAAACAATTTAATATTGGCAAAGAATTTTTGCTGTTGATAACACGTGAAAGCGACAGCAATCTACTGCTCAAGGCAGTGCTTGAAATAGTAAATCTCATTAGTTCCTATATATTTTTAGTTATAACTCATTTTATGCAAGATGTTCCGATAAGCCCATAGGCTCAAAACCGAAATATTCTTCTTCATCGTACAAAAATACGAAAAAGTCGTGTGAAAAACAAAATTTATAGGTAAAAGTTTTTGTTTTTAGAACTATTTTAGTAATTTCGCCAAAGTAATGCCAGCGAGTGGTACGAGTGCTTGCGCCCGAATGCCCAACCACAGCATTACTAATGGAAGGTTTTTAAAGAAACAAATTTATTAATAACACCGCAAAATATAACATGGAATTACAAGGAAGAGTCATTGCAGTATTAGAGCCACGCGAAGGAACATCGGCACGTGGTCCGTGGAAATCACAAGAGTATGTAATCGAAACACACGACCAATATCCAAGAAAAATGGTCTTCAACATCTTTGGTGCCGACCGCATCGACCAGTTTGCCATCAAGGCAGGCGAAGAAATTATCGTAAGTTTCGACATCGATGCCCACGAATACAACGGCAGATGGTTCAACAACATACGTGCGTGGAACATTCAGAGAGTTGATGCCGCAGCTGCACAGGCTGCCAGTGTGCCACCCGCTGCTGCACCACAAGCACCAGCAGGCGGAAGTCAGGAACCATTCCCACCCGCTGCATCAGACAGCGCAGCCGACGACCTACCGTTCTAAAACTCGGTAAAGGCAGCGTCAGTTACGCCTTTCAATAGACAAACAAAAGGGGCTGAAACCACATTTTGCTGGTTTCAGCCCCTTTTTGATGAACGAAAGATGGGCGATTTTTTGGCTGTTTGATACTTTTTTCTTATCTTTGTAAAACAACAACTTACAGACTGAAAGCTAACAATCAGGTAACAAATCAATTTTTGAACTATGAAAAGAGCAATTGTAATAGGTGCCAGCAGCGGCATCGGGCATGAGGTGGCAAGGCTCCTCATCATGCAAGGGTGGACAGTTGGCGTGGCAGCACGCCGCACGGAGAAGTTGGAAGACTTGAAGAATTGTGCGCCAGAACGCGTATTCACAGCACAGATTGATGTAACCAACGAAAAGGCAGACGAGGCTCTTTACCAGCTCATAGAACAGATGGGAGGGCTGAACCTCTATTTCCATTCAGCAGGAATAGGGTGGAAAAATCCGACTTTAGAACCCGAAAAAGAAATGAAGACAATGCAAACCAATGGTCTTGGTTTTGTGCGTATGGTGGGCGAAGCCTATCGCTATTTTGCCACACACGGCGGCGGACACATTGTCTGCATCACTTCCGTGGCAGGCACAAAGGGCTTGGGAGCCATTCCTGCTTACAGTGCCACGAAAGCTATGCAGAACACCTACCTGCAAGCCTTGGAGCAGTTGGCTAATAATCATCGTTATAACATTCGCTTCACGGACATTCGCCCCGGTTTCGTAGACACGCCGTTGCTGTCCGATTCCTCTCACTTCCCTATGCTGATGAAGACCGAGGAAGTGGCAAAAAGCATTATGAAAGCCATAGAAAAGAAGCGGCACGTCAGTGTAATCGATGGTCGTTGGCGAATCTTCACAGCTGTGTGGCGACGTATTCCGAACTGGATTTGGAGGCGAATGAAGCTGAACAACTAACTGCATATCTCGCATATAGGTTCATAGAAAGCTGATACGCTCTTAAACACTCCGTCGGACGGCAAGCGTTATAAGGATAAGGGACAACCGACATTTTCGGTGGAATTGATTTCCTTTTCCTTGCTCAAGGCAGTTGCCAAAAACATTTGCAGCACTGCAAAAGCATAGGATTTATAACGTACATCGAAGGGTAGGGGGGGGCATCACGTTCCTACACCGAAGAAACAGCAACGTGGAAATAAGGAACAGAATGAATTCTGCCCCTACTCGTAACCTAATATCACGTAACAGACAACTTTTGAACAATTCTATCTTCTTCAAAAAGTGCCTTAGGCATATATAAGTTATACTTATTTTTTTATCTTATTCTTTAGTTTTAAGATAGAAATATCACCTCTATGAAGCATAGAATGACAGTTAGAGCATACCATTGCAAAATCTTTTGGTTTAATCTCGTGCACACCGTCAGTCTTTGAGAATGCTATTTTATGGTGGGCTTCGATAAAGCCTTCTCCAATTTTACCGTATTTATCAACAAAATTAAATCCACATACTTCGCAAAATAGCTTTCCATTATGCGCAGATTTAAATAGGCGTTTAGCTTCATACACCGCTTTTCTATTACGTTCACGAACTAAATGAGTTCTGATTTTTCGTGCTCCTTCCTTGAGTGGAGGTGTTGTTAGTTCATCGGAAATATCATCTTCAAGTATCCAATATGTCCTTTTGTTCTTTGAAGCTTCTACTCCTAAATCTTCACAGAATGCCAAGTAGGCGTCCTCAGTTTTTTTGTAGAATTGATTCTTTGAACCAATTATCCTTGAAATTTCAGGAGTTGTTTCCTTTCCGTCTTTCTTTTTATTCTTTCGATGTTTAATCAGAGTATTGTTTTGATAACCAATAAAACGGCTTGGTGCAAAATGCGTTTCTCCGTCAACTATATAAGATACAAAAACACGACCACGAGCAATATATTCAGCCATAGTATCGTACACTTCATCTGTATTACTTGACAGGTATTCTTCTATTTTATCAAGATTTTTAATAAGCTGTCTTTTGGTTTTTATAAGCATATGTATTCTATTTAAGATTTCAGACACAAAGATAGTCTATTTTGATTTAATTTAAGAAATATCAATAGGAAAAATATAATTATATTCTATTCTTATACCTTTTAGATAGCTTTCTTTAGTGAGATGTATGCAGATTCTAAAGAAACCTTTGTGCTGCCTCTATTTGTTGCTTGTTTAGCAGATGATACGCTTGTCGTTTTGTAAAGAATATTCCGAAGAAAAACGGTAATTTCGATTTGACGTTGCGAAAGCGTAGGTTTTGCGATGCAAAACAGCCGCTTTTACCTTGTAAAACCTACGCTTTTAGAACGCAAAACAATAGGTTTTGCAATGCGCTGATAAATAGATAGTTATACAATAACCACGCTTGTGAAAAATATTTACACCTTTCTTTTGCGTTTTTAAAGTATTTGGCGAGTTTTTGTAGCGTGGTATTTCCTCTACAAAATATTGATTGTTCTGCTCTGTTTGTGTTTGTTAGATGATATTCAGCAGTAATGCGTTGTTACTAAAGCTGCTTCATTGAGGCTAAGAAAGAAAGGCGGTGGAGTAGTATAAAGAAAAAGCCAACCCCATTATTGGTGGGGTTGGCTTTTGTATTTTCTATGATGTTGCGGAGCGTTTTACTCTGCTGGCTTCATATTTGTGTAAACATTCTGTACGTCGTCGAAGTCTTCGAGCTTTTCAATCATCTTGTCGATAGTTTCGCGTTCTTCGTCGGTAACGTCCTTTAGGTCGTTCGGAATGCGGGTGAATTCGGCAGAGGTGATTTCAAAACCGTTGTCTTCCAAATGCTTTTGTATTTCGCCAAAGCTGGTAGGCTCGCCGTAAATGGTGATTTCGCCTTCTTCATCGTCTTGGTCGAACTCGTCTTCTACGCCGTAATCGATGAGGTCGAGAATGAGTTCTTCCATATCAATGCCTTCCTTAATCTTGAAAGAGAATACGGCTTTGTGGTCGAAAAGGAATGCCAACGAGCCTTGTGTGCCGAGCGTTCCGTTGAATTTGTTGAAGACAGAGCGAACATCGCCCACGGTGCGGGTGGTGTTGTCGGTCAGCGTGTCTACGAAGATGGCTATTCCGTGAGGGCCGTATCCTTCGTATGGCACCTCTTTATAGTCGCTCGTGTCCTTGCCCATTGCGTTCTTTATGGCGCGTTGGATATTGTCTTTTGGCATATTCTCGCGTTTGCAGGTTGCGATGATAGCACGCAAGCGCGGGTTGGTTTCAGGTTCAGGGCCGCCTGCCTTTACGGCAATGGCAATTTCTTTACCTAATTTTGTAAACGTGCGAGCCATGTGGCCCCATCTCTTTAGCTTTGCAGCCTTGCGATATTCAAATGCTCTTCCCATTGGAATTGTGTTTTATCGGAGTTCTGCTCCGAGTTTTGTTGTTATGTTTTTAATTAATTTCTGCATAATGGCGTCAATGGCTTTGTCGTTCAAAGTCTTCGTCTCGTCTTGGAGTATGAAGTTCACGGCGTAGCTCTTTTTGCCTTCGGGGAGGTTCTTGCCCTCGTAAACGTCGAAGAGTTCGACTTTCTTCAGAAGTTTCTTTTCGCTCTGGCGGGCAATCTCTTCTATCTGTGCAAACTCGATGTTGGAATCCAACAAGAGTGCCAAGTCGCGGCTGACGCTTGGATATTTCGATATTTCCTGGAACTGTAGCTTGTTCTTGCGAATGGCTTTCATTAGCTCTGTCCAGTTCACATCGGCATAGAAAACAGCCTGTGCGATGTCCATTTTCTTCAATAGCTTGTGGCTCAAGATACCCATTTCGACGATGGTTTTACCACCGCGGGTCTTCAGTTCCATACCTTTGTCGAAGATGTTGTTATGCGATGTTTCGGCAACAAGTGCGTTTTGTGCCATTCCAACACGGCGTAGAATATTCTCAACGTTGGCTTTCAGTTCGTAGAAAGTGCTTTCCTCGTCGGCGTGTGCCCACGAACCCTGCACGCGTTTGCCCGTTATCCAGAGTGCCAAATGGTATTCTTGGCGGTATGCCTTGATAGGGCTTTCCTCGCTCCACTTGTCTTGTTCGTACCTGTAAGTGTTGCCGACTTCAAAGAATCTTAGGTTTTGCGCCTTGCGGTTCACGTTGCGGCGAATGCTTTCCAAACCACCAAAGAGAAGTGTCTGGCGCATTACACACAAGTCGCTCGATAGCGGATTCATTATCTTTACGGTCTGTTCCCACGGATAGGCATTGAGTTCTGCGCCCTCGTAGTAAGCCTGTGCGGTAAGCGAGTTGTTCAATATCTCGTTGAAACCTGCACCGACAAGCTGCTCGCTCACAATGTCTTCCCTATGGAAGTTCTTGTCTGCCTCTTCGGCGATGGTGAGAGAAGACTTCAGTTCGGTTGGAATTTCAACGTTGTTGTAGCCGTAAATGCGGAGAATATCCTCGATAACGTCGCACGGACGCTTTACATCTACACGGTAAGGAGGCACGATAAGGTCGAGTCCTTCGGCATCTTCCTTCACGATTTCCATTTCAAGACTTGTTGCTATGCTCTTAATCGTGTCGGCACCAAGCTGTTTTCCGATAAGACGGTCGGCATATTCGTAGTTCAAACGAACAGGGAAACCTTCCATTTTCGTAGGATATACGTCGCAAACTTCCATACTTACCTTGCCGCCTGCCAGCTCTTTGCAGAGAATGGCTGCTTGCTTGAGGGCATAAATGGTTCCGTTGGGGTCGATGCCACGCTCGAAACGGAAGCTCGAATCGGTAGAAAGACCGTGGCGGCGTGCACTCTTGCGAATCCAAGTAGGGTGGAAGTAGGCACTTTCCAATACTACGTTGCGTGTGTTTTCGTATGTTCCACTGCCTTTTCCGCCGAATACTCCGGCAATGCACATTGGTTCTTCGGCGTCGCAAATAGCAAGGTCGTGCTCGCCAAGGGTGTGTTCCTCGCCGTCGAGCGTGATGAACTTCTTGCCTTCGTTCTTGTCTTTCACGATGATTTGCCTACCTGTTACCATATCTGCATCGAAGCAGTGCATAGGTTGTCCGTAAGCCATCATAACGTAGTTGGTAATGTCTACAATGTTGTTGATAGGGCGAACGCCAATTACGTTGAGCCTGTCTTTCAGCCATTGTGGGCTTTCCTTTACCTCGCAATCGGTGATGCTGAGGCACGCATAGCGGCGGCAGGCGTCAGGATTCTCTATCTTTACTTCGATAGGAAGGTCGTTGTTGTCTACCACAAACTTATCGCAGTCGGGGCGGTGCAACGATGTTTCGTATCCGTTTTGCTTCAACCACGCGTAAAGGTCGCGCGCTACGCCGTAATGGCTCAACGCATCGGCACGGTTGGCAGTAATGTCTATTTCAATGAGCCAGTCGCTGTCGAGCTGGTAATACTCTGCTGCAGGCATACCCACTTGTGCATCTTCGGGCAGAACAATAATGCCGTCGTGGCTTGTTCCTACGCCGATTTCGTCTTCAGCACAAATCATTCCCAAGCTTTCAACGCCTCTCAGCTTGCTTCTCTTGATAGTAAAAGAGTCGTCGCCATCGTACAGTACACAGCCTAAATCTGCTACAATAACTTTTTGTCCTGCTGCTATATTGGCTGCACCGCATACTATTTGCTGTGGCTCGCCTTTGCCAAGGTCTACCGTTGTAACGTGTAAGTGGTCGGAATTGGGGTGTTCCTCGCAGGTAAGCACCTTTCCTACAAAGAGTCCTTTCAGTCCGCCACGGATAGTTTCAACCTCTTCTACGCTTCCAACTTCCAATCCTGTTGAGGTCAGCGCAGCCGCTAAATCCTGTGGTTCAAGGTCGAAATCAACGTATTCCTTTAGCCATTTATATGAAATATTCATTTATGTTGTTGTTTTTTATTTATCTATGTAAATTGAATGTTGCATTAAGTTAAGTGCAAAAGTACTAATTTTCATCAATATACACAAATCATATAACAAGCATTTTCATTATAAGTACGTGAGTGCGGTATGAGAACTGCGCCAACATCTTATTTATAAGATACTTTAAGAAGGAATCGACAATGATTTAATAGGCTTATAATCAAAAAGAAATGGAGTTTCTTTGTCCTCGAACTATTACCCCAAACTCGCCTTGTTTTATGAATGGAAAGAAGGCAATAGAAGTGTAAATATTTTTCACAAGATCCGATATTGTATAACTATCTCTGCATCAGCGTATTATAAAACCTATTGTTTTGCATTCCAAAAGCGTAGGTTTTGCACGGTAAAAG
>ENA-OWND01000349-OWND01000349.1-metagenome-genome-assembly--contig:-NODE-349-length-32630-cov-9.854459_pt1 | contig 32630 bp, 27 predicted proteins | sample MGYA00245342_ERZ651119 | MGnify/ENA primary metagenome ERZ651119 (study PRJEB26857, sample SAMEA4031756) | metagenome | biome: human; feature: oral; material: saliva | place: Philippines | collected 2014... | reverse complement strand
ATCAATCTCATGGAGATTATCCATGTCTATTCACATGTCCACCGTATGCGGATAAGGAGCAATGGTTGGATGTACCAATTGACATGCGGACATGTGACGATTGGATTGAGTTATGTTTAAATCATTTCAAATGTCAACGATATGTGTTCGTGGTAGATACAACTGAAAAGTATAAAGATCATATCGTTGACACGATTACAAATAAATCTCACATGAATAAGAATAATGAGTATATCGTGATGGTTGATAAAAACAAATAATAGGAGAGGGTATTATCCCCTCTCCTATTATTTTTTACATTTCTTTGACTTTGAATGATTTTGTTTTTCTTTTTAATACTTGTGCACGACTATTAGCCCAACGACGTAATTGTGGGATGGATGAATCGACAATATCCCACATATATGTATCTTTTCCAGAGTCTAAAGTACGCAATCTACCTGATACTTGGTCCGCCAGTATCCAGCTTTTAAATTGGTCTGCTACGATTAATCTTGATAATCCTTTGACGTCGAATCCAGTACCAGCAGATTTTGTTGTTGATACAATAATATCTGCATTGGCTTTGGTATCTAGATTGGTTGCTTTATCATTTATTGAATGTAATGTGCCAATCTTTAAGTTTGGATACATCTTTCGAAGATATGATGCAATTACTTCTGCTGATGATATTGTTGATCCTAACACCAATGTCTTTCCATAATCAATCGTATTCATCGCAATCTTAACTGTGCGCAGAATAATGTTCAACCATTTTGTCATTGTTCCATCCGGAGGAATTACAAGCTTTGTATAAGCTGGGACACTGATACCGAAACGCATCCATTTTCCTTCTCGTTCTGAGTAACGCATACTATTGGTAACTTTCTTGATCTGTTCTTTATTCAAACCGGATCGAGTCCAAACCATCGTACAATGTACATGTGGCTTCATCCCATAGATATTTCCTGGCTTGCGATTGAAGAATGTTGGTTCTTTCATCTTTTCCGTGAACATCGCAAGATCACCGAACATTTCTTGATAGAGTTTATTCTGATCATCGGACGAACGCCCAAATGTTCCAGTGAGATACCAGTTGTTTGCGATATTGGAACATCCATCTACTTTGATAATATTATGGAACCACATCTGTACTTCATCGATTGCTTTGATACCAAATTTATTTTTTCGCATGATTTCTTCAAGATCATACGTCTTATTGATTGCTGCTAACGATGCTTGTGATACAACAACGAAGTCTGCTTTTACATTGAAGAAGTCGGATGGTTTTTTGACGTTGATGACTCTGGATGGATCGACGCCAAACATTCCGGTGAGGGTATCTGCCCATTGATTCTTGATACTGGTTGTTGGAACAATGATTAATGTACGAAGTCCAACCCGAATCGCAGAGTAACATGTCATGAAGGTGTTATGGGTAACAATAAACTGTTCCGTGAGATAGAGTTGATCAGGAGCATCAACAGAGATGCATTGTGATTCTTCTCTCTTTACCAGTTTGATATCTTTGATGATGAGATATTTGAATGGTTGCTGACGATCTGGAAGCTGAGATGCTTTCAGCGCTCGATATAGCTTTTTAGGTAAATGGAACATTTCTTTCTTGAACCCATGTGGAACTCGAATGTTGATTGTTCCAAGATATCCATTTACATAGTGCTCTGTGCGTGGATCTGTCACGATATTTCCAGAATATCCCAATCCCCAAATCAATTCTTGGATTTGTTCCAACAGTTTTTTGGAACAAGATGAATACGAGACGTTGAATCGATTTTCTTCTCCCAAACCGATAGATCCATCGGTATCCATTAGTCCTCGCAAAAGCTCCATTCGAATCTCTAAAGAGTTGTGTAAATAATTGGAAGGAATTTCTTTATCGCGAGAATAACAACCAATCATTTCCGGAACATCTTTGAAAAAATCAGCGGTTTTAATTCCACGACCGTGTTCGTCATAGAAGAAGTAAGAGTATCCAGTTTTTGCTTTTTTTACACGAAATCCACAAATTTCTGCAATTCGATCAGGAACGAACCTATCCCCGGATGAAATGCTCAAATGTGGGACAGTACAGCATCCATTTCCAATAAATGCTCCCAATACATAGGGATCTACTGAAATCTCCTGATGTTCATATTCAACAGGAGAGCTTAGTAGTTGTACACGATACTTATAGTGATAAGGTTCTCTATTTGAACCAGTACGCTGATTATCTCGTTCAATATGTGGAATAAAATATTTATAATCTTCGATCATATCTCTTGTGCGAAGAGTTTTAGGCTTGGATGACCACGGTACTGTTACAGTCCATAAATGATCTAATCCACATAAAGCATATCTTCCGTCATTAAAAATAACCTTATATATGTCCTGAACTCCTTGTGGATAAACACCTGTCACATGAATGATTCTACCATCTGAACCAAAGATGCGATCCCCCACCTTTAGATCACCCATTCGTATGAATTCTTTATCTGGAGATGGTATTTTCCTCGAGACGGGCTCGAGTTTGCCAGTGCCCGGACTTAAGATGCCAGCTAGCTTTTGCTTGTGATTTGATTTCTCTAAAACAAAAGAAATGAAATCCTTTTGTAATTGATTTCTTGGTTGGGCATTATGTTCTACTGGTTGAATATGATCGAAAGCCCAATATTCGTTTGATTTATCAACGATCGTATGTTTTGGGAATAAACGTTTGGTCGCTTTCTCCATTCCCGTTGGTAAACAGATAATATGTTTATCTTTATCCTCGTAGGTAAAAACATTATCCATGGTTGCTACCATGTTATCAATCGCACGTTTTTCCGCATCATTATATTCGGAAAAAATAATTCGTGTTCGCTCTTTCACTATATTCATCTAATATCACACCTTACCCGTTTTCTTTAAGTAGTCGTTCAGAATGATATATTCTTAAGATATAAGGAGGTAATCAGAATGAATGAAGAGTTTAAGAAGCAAGCATTTGATCTTCTGGAACAAATGAGTGCAGAGGAACTGGATGAAGTTCTTCAGAAGATTGGTTCCATCAAAGCTAGTAAATCTAACACGGTACGTGAGCGCCGTAGAATGAATCGGTTCGATAATTTCTTCCCATGTTTTGATGAGCTGATGCAGATGGGTGAAGGAGGAAAATGCAAGATTGTATTGAAATACCACTCTGTTCCACAAAAGAGTGATGCAACTCTAAAAGCATCATTTTGTATCAATCAAGTAAAGACTTCTCATGGTATCGATTATAAAACGATTGAAAACTATACAGGTGGAACTGACCCTTCTATCGTTGGGATGCGTAATCGATATAGTCTTGAAACACTCCTTCTCACACTATTCGATGATGATTTTCAGAAACGTGGAAAACTCATAGAAATGCGTGGTGGAGGGATTATATATTACGGTGATGAGGAAGGGTTCATTCAGGATCTAAGACATCAGGCAGTTAAAGCATACCTGATTCATTCCTTGGATAATCAGGGTTGTACAATTACGAGGGGGTAAAACAGTGGAGTATAAATACTTGTGTACACTCAGTGAACTCAGAAGAACAATTCGACGTGCGAATGAAAAAATAGTCATTTGTTGGTTTTCCTATGATGATTATGATGTTCGCCCGCATTATCGCACCTATGTTCGCGATAAGACTTCGGAGGATGGGGATAAAAAGTTCAATTCTTATCCAGACTTGAATAAACCATATGATGAGAATGATGAACCGATCTGTATCGCGACGGGTATCTACCCAGACGAGATCGTCGCATCCATTCTATTGCTCTGTTATGAGATTAATTCTTCAGGAGACATCACTATTCATATCGACGATAATACTATATATGGTATTCTTGAAGAGGATTACCATGAATTCAAGGAAACTGTATTTGAGGGTTTAGTGTCTTATCTTGGAGAATTTTCTTGATCTATATTGAAGAATCGCGAAAGAACAATAAATAGGAGGCATAGATTTCCATGTGTGATAGAAACCAAGAGTACTGGGATGCAATGTTGTCAAAGTATTCTGAGATGAGTAACGAAGAGTTTGAAGGATTGGTTGATGCAGTTGAATCATCTGGTGAAGACTCATGCATGATTGCTGCCTCACAGCCGGTGAATGAAAAACCTTTCAAAATATTTACCGACATCGATGATTGGTTGGAGGAACGGGAACCAGGCGACGAATTCACGCTGGTTATTGAATATTGGACCGAGTCTCCATATTCCTACCATAGTGTTGAGAAAACGGACTACGTTAAACTCGACAACGGTTTTTGGAAATCGGTTGTATTGGGCGATGAGATCAGGTCTACCACTGTCGACATCATTGCTGAAATGCTGGGTGCACTTCTCCGCGATCGTATGGTATATGTTAAATATGGAGATGTTGTGATCAACTTCCACAAGGACGCAAAGGAACTTGCGGAATACTGTCTATGGAAGGGTGTATGTGAGAATCACAATTATCTCAACACATCAAGGAGAGTCTAATCATGTCAAATAAAGAAGTAGAAAAGACAATTTCCTCGTTTCATGAGCTATTCAAATTATTGGATAACGACATCGCTGATGGAGATGATGTGATAATTCATTACTCGTGGCTGGGGTCGGCGATTCGCAAGAAGTGGACGTCACCCATCAATATGATGGCGGTCTATGCACCTCTCCAGGAGACAGATTCTTCCGATGTTCGCGTAGATAAACTTCGTGATGCTGAATCCCTTGCGACAATAATTCGCCGCATCTATGAAGCTGTATTGAGAGACGATTCTCCTTCCATCAAACATGGTGATACGGTATACAAAATCACCGAAGATATCAAGAGCGATATCTTCTACCAGATGGAGGATAGTATTCGGAACAGATGTGCGCTGACAAAGAAATATTGCGGAGATTCCTATGGAATTCCGGCAATAACAGAGGAAGAACTGAGGGATATTATCGGTCACGGTGGAACGCCTTGTGATTGAAAAGACAATGAGAAAGGGTGGGACAACCCCACCCTTTCTTTTTATTTTAATCCAATCGCTTCACGGTACTCTTTATCACGAATTGGTTCAAGATTCGGCATATATTTCTTTACCTCATCCCGATACTCTTCTGGTACATCACGATCAAGTACGTATTGTTTCTTCTGAACGAGCCGCGCATAATATCGGACCAATGCTTGAATCATTTGTATCACCTCACTAGTATTGTCTTAACTACATTATCCTTTGGTGATTAACATGTTATCATTTTTTCACTATATTATATAATTTCTTTGGAAAACTACAATGTTGTTGTAATATACATGGTTGACAAATATTAGCATATTCACATGTGAGGCACTCTTCGCGGATCCGTTTCTTTATTGGATGAGGACAATGATTCCTCATATTTCCGTTTGGTTCTAATGTATATATCGTGGAACATTTCTTTTCCCAATGTAGGACATCTTCCACAATTTGATTTTTAATCCGAATATCGTCCGCATTCCATCGTGTGTTAATAGCACATAACCAATCATCGCACTGATCAAAGAATTCCTGTGTGGTTGTATCGTCAACAAGATGTTCAAATAAAACAGTATTGATTGCCCAGTACTCACTATTCCATGCTTTAATAATATCCATGAATTTATGTTGATTCATAGATATTAAATCCGGCGTCATTGTAATCAGCACTGTGCATGGGATATCATTATCTCCTAATCGCTTGATATTCTTTAACCACTGATCATATTGTTTTAAGTTGAATCGTTTGACATTCCAAGAGGTGCTTACATAAATCTTTTTATATGCACGGATCAAATCATCATCAAGTTCCATTAAATTCGTTGCGACAGATGTAACATTATGGTGTTTTAGCAATTTAAAAAATCGATCTCGATATAATGTCGGTTCACCTCCAAAAGCAATGATTTGCCCATCGAAGTTTCGAATCTGTGCAAAGAAAACGGATTCATTCCAATCAGTATCATTACAAATATTACAATGTGGACATGAGAGATTACAATCGTTCGTTAATTTCGCATATAAAATTTTCATAATTTCCACCCATGGTCAATGATTTCTCTTTTTAATTTTGTCATCTCTCGACAATAATTTGGATCTTCTTTTGCATCCATACGATTTGTTGCACAACCATTACAGATGCGAAATAGATCACATGTATAACATTTTGTGGAAATAACATCTTTTAGTGATGGAATGAACTCTTTTGGCGTTGGCGATGTAGTGTCAATAGGAATCGTTTCTCCTGCATCACGATTTAATTTATCTTCGCAATTTGAATAAACGAGTTCTCCAGTAGGAGTTACATATACGGCACGAATACATGAATCGCAAAGAAAAGATGAGTTGATTGGACAACGTCCAGTGGATCGTTCCACACAATTTACTTCATATTCTTCATATCCGCGATCAATGATATCAATCCACATGCGGAACACTTTATAGCGTGGATAATATTTTGATTGTCTCCCCATACGCGCCGCATTGTTTAAACGGCATAATGTGTTTAATTCTTTTGCTAATTTAATGTGATCAAAATAACGATCGGCATTATCTTCGATAATGACTGTGATGAATTGAGGATGATATCCAATTCTATCATAGAATAATTCCTGCACCTCGCGGAACATCCGCTCATCATAATTTGTTTCTGCATCCCATAAACGACCATGACCGTACTGGAATGATGTCGCAACACCAACATTCGGGTTTTTAAATATATGAGCCCATTCATCTGGATGTAGATAGAAGTTCTTCAAATTTGATGTAAATGAAATTTTTCCATGAAAGAATGACATAATATCATCATAATATTTTGGAGAACACATGGTTGGTTCTCCTCCAGTAAAAATCAAGTACGATGGTTTCGTATTGATGATTAATTCTTTTAATTGATCGGGTACTTTATCCGGTGTATGATTGATATGTAATTTTGCAGCTCCACAGAAGGTACATTTGAAATTACATGCAGCAGTTGGTTTAATGATTAATTCCATATTCTTCCTCCAATAAAAACTCTTGTAAGAAATACGCATGTGTCTTTTCAATGGAGATGAATTGATCAATCGGTTGAACTTGTTCTAATACAGCGTCGTAGATGGATTTACTTTCATTATTATATGGAATAAAATACGCGTCGTCTGGAAGAAGTTCTGGATCAGATAACATTTGATAAAAGTCTTCGGAAAAATATTCATGTAAATAATGGGCATATATAATAGCAACAAAATAACTTTTTGCAGGGTATACTAATTCAGATCCATTATGAAAGAATCGAATGATGCGATCAATCAATCCCTGCTCACTTTCATAAACAACTGTATGCGGTAAATTTACATCATCAAACTGATGAATCAAATAGGATATCTTCCTACGTTCTTTCCAATTCATGGTATCACTCCCTAATTATCTACTTGAGTTATTCATATATTCTTATTATATCTATATATAGATATATTTTATATATGATAAAAGATGAAGAAGGTGATTACTTATAGATCTTTTATCATAAGAATAATAATTGAGTTACAATAGGAGGTAACAGAAATGATATCACTAAATGAAAAGGCTATGAAAATCAACGCGTATGGGGTAAATCGTGATGACCCTAAGTACGAAATGTTTCTCATCCCTCTCGGACCGAATACGTGTAATATTGTTGTCGAACCGAAGTACGATGGAACTTCTCGAGGGATCAAAGTTGTTGATCTTCTCGAGATCATCAGTAAGATCATCGGAGATTATAATACGACGATGCAAGCGATGTTGGAAGAGTCTGCTATCTTAGGGGCTCGAATGGTTAGCGATAGGAAAAGTCTGAGAAGTTATCTTGAGACAGTAAGTCAAGTTGTCGCTGGGAAATTTATGGTTGCTCGGCCCAACGATTTACTCATTGTCGAGGGAGAACATATTCTGTTCAGTTCCCTGACGGATAGATTCAACATCATACATCTTGCAGCAATCGGACTTGCCCTTCTGAATGACGTTGAAAAGGATCACGCTAGACGGATCCGCGGATACATCCGCGGCGATAAGTATGTGGGTGGAATGTTTACCATCATCGATAGAGAGTTCATTGAGCTCTCAAATACAGTCGCTGATGGGTATGTCCGAATCTTTGAACTGCAGGAAGAGTTCATTTGATCGTTTCTATCGAGGAAGTCCACCGCAAATTAATGTGGTGGACTTTTCTTTTTTATTGAGGTGAATGAAATGTTAGATGACCTTTTTGTTGAAAAATCAGCTTCTTTCCAATTGATTGAAATTGATAATACGAAAGAAGCTTCTGTAAATGGAAAATGGAAAGATCCTGGGGCTGCACTCTATGTACAGTTGTTAAATGCAATGTATATGGCTCCTGACAATGAATCAGATGTGAATGATCCAAGGAATAAATATACACCGGATTATCTGAAGGAAACCTATCTCATTGCTCCAATCAATAAAATTAAATATGGTCCTTATGGTATGACTCCATTTAGTCGATCCGGTTGCAAGTATCCCCATCACGTGATTCGAAAGGGAAAACTCGTCGTACATGTTCAAGGACTCAAGGCCGCATATGCGAGAGCTAAGCAAATGGGAATATTTTCTGGTGAAGTAAAAGAGCACCTCGAACGACATTACAAAGAACTCGGATTATATGAAGGATCTAAGATGCAATTGGATGAGTCAATGAATCAAAACTTCCAGGATATCGAAAACTATATTGGAGAAGAAACCGGGATTGATTTATATTCTACCAAAGATCTTTTTGAAGAACGATCTCATGGAAAATTGAATCATTCATTTCGATATGGAATGAATGTTGAGAACGGACATAGGATCAAAGTTGTATTTGATCTAGAGAAAAAGAACATTGTTAGCGTCGGATTACATGACAATACTCGAGACTTTCGTCTATCTGATAAAAAGTCCATAGGAAGAGTCATTACACACGGAAGCAATGATTTTGTTTCACGTGGAATAGTAAAAGCGATCATTGATGAAGATACTAATCAGCGATTGAAAAAAGTTAAAATGGTCGGATTATTAAATCGATATATAAATATGGACTTTTTTGTCGAGCTTCAAAAACGTCAAGAAGATATAACATTATTCAATCAATGTATTCGTTATTATAAATACCTGATGCAAAAAATAGGTGCAAGAGGTGGGATCAGACTTCTGGAATTCCCGGTAAAATTGCGCGAAAAATTGATTAAGCACCCTATTTGGAATCTAGATAAAAACACAGCCCAAACGTTTATTGTAGGACAGGCTGAACACGGAGATTCGTATAAGGCAACTCGCCCAGAATCATCCATGTATAAATTTGTATCCAATATGAACATGGATTCCGTATTTAATCGAGGTTTTAATAGCAGAGGCGTAAATAAAAACACGGTAGCAAATTTAAAAAATAAATGTCAAAAAATGGTTAATGAGATCGAAAGTTATATACGAACGTTGTATGAACGTCGGAAATTAAAACCAGATGACTTAAATCTACTGCATTCAATTCATTCTGATCTAGATCAGTGTTGCGACTATATTGACATAGCTATGAAAAATGCGAATACTGAAACCATGATAAGTCAATATAAAGATCTTGTAATGTTACGAGATAAGCTAAAAGAGATGATGCATAAATATAAACAACGGCTAGAATCAGTGGAATATACAGTTTCTCAAATAGATGGAGAAATTCGTGTTCCGACAAGAGAAGATTATCTAAATCCAGAATTTGTTAAATGGCTTCTATTCAAAACAGAAGAGTTTGAAGATGATGAACCAGAGACATTTGATTTCAGCGTATTTGAAACCAATCCCACGATAAGAAATTATGTTTATGGATATTTTATTGATAATATTATGCGAGGAATTATTCGAATAAAAGGAATAAAACCGTGTATTGTCGATATGCTCTTTGTTGATCCATCCTTCCATAATCTCGGGATTGGTTCAAAACTATTGCAATTTGTTATTGATCAATTTGGAAATAAAGATATCGTGCTCAACGTATTTACAGACAATAGTATAGCCATTCACATTTATAAGAAATTTGGATTTATTATTGAAGAGACGATTGATTGTTCAAATGAGCCGGAGTGTCCTGAGGAGTTTAAAGATCGCCAACAATATCGCATGCGAAGAATTGGGACAAACCAAATAAATCTACGGGAATCAAAATTTTTTGAAGCGGAAGAATCTCCTCCACCTACTCCTACGGAAGAAAAAAAGTCAGACAATGAAACAAATGACGAAACGAATAAATCTGATACAGTAGAAGATAAACCATCGGAAGAGGATAATTCTTCTAGTGAAGAAGATGTTCCAGAGGAACCAAAAGAAGAATCTTATCCAAAGAAGATTGACCGTGCAGAAGAAGACAAAAATGGCGTTCGGAGAAAGAAACTCTATATCGCATTCATCGAGTGGGCAAAGGAGTATAATCCAAAGAATATTTTCGGATCCATATTTGATAAAGATGTATTTCAAACCGTGTATCCATTCGTTCCTCAGAAAATGCGATATTTCTATCGACTTGCAAATCCAATGCTATGTGTTCTCTCTGGGAATCTTACATTCTTTGCTGCAGGTGAATTGAAAAAATTAAATGCAAAGAATTCTAAATTAAATGAGTTTATGATCTTTGCTGCAACAGATAACGACCTCCGCGTATATAATAATGCAGATGATAAAATTTATCGTGCGGTCGAAGAGAATGGTATGATCAAGTTAGATGTTGCTATCGCGGATACATTCGATACTTATATTCAAAATATGATTAACCAAGGTGATATATTAAACGGACCCATTGATGAAAACAAAGAATAAATTGATAGAGTGGAGGGTATTACACCCTCCACTCTCTATCGATATATCTCCTCATATAAATTTGAATAGAATGGATCCGTCCAATCATGTATAGCCTCGCTATCATAACCGTGTACTCCACCATTAAAGCATACAATTCTTGTATGCTTATCTAATAATACATTGTATTCAAATGTTTCCCCAGGAGCTATCTTCTTTCTAAATACACCATATTTTGGAAAATTTGTAAGATGTCTAGTTTTTGAAACATCATCCGTCTTATATACAATAAATATGACTTCTTTCGTTGGAATTGGATATTTGCTATGATTGCTGGTGCGTTTAAAAGCTTTCTTAGCTTCTTCAATCAAATACTCATAAACTTGTTTATTCGGATCAATGATAATTTTTATTGTACTATTTATAGGCATATACATGAATGGGGATTTAAAATTATCTTCATAATCCATTGCGTATGCTACATTTGATATTGTTTTACTAATTGTTTTATTATCAATGGTAAATGACGTTTCCGGATATATCTGAGGATACTCATAACAGTGATTCAATCTATGTTGATAATAGAGAGTATCCGCCGCATTACTACCGGCAGTAATCGCTGAAAGAACACCGTATTGTGATAAGTTTAATCCAACATATTTAGTATTGATTTCATCATCTGTAATTGGATCACTAACATTAATATTTATTCCTATAGAAGCAATTCTTTTTCCTAATTGTTTTATCTGATGTGTTGTAGGGTCAATTTCCAGTGTACTTGTATCAATGACACCAATATTTATTTTACCACTCTGGAGCGGAAACCCATGAATGACACCCGTCGTTGTTCCAATATCTAATCCTGCAGATCTATTAGCATATTGATTAATAGTAGAATCTATAAATATATTAGTATTGGTTACGAAATAGATGTTTGAATTTGTTTTTCGCATCTCAATGTAGGGGAGTAATTCCGTAGGAATAAATTCTGTATAAATATATTGACGTACATGATATGCTCCCCCATCAATACGAACTGGGCCGGATGGAACACCGATTAATTTATCACGATAGCCAACGATACCATCCTTTGTTAGAAATCTTCCAGAAGATATTGTACGCTGGAATGTTGCATCATCACGAAGCAGTTGATAGGAATTTAATTCATTTTCAGAACGCCATCCAATTCCTAAATCTTTTCGTACAAAGATATCAGCCATATTCATTACACCTTTCATATCTAACGAGTTTATAATAAACTCGTTAGATATGTTTATCTATGTAGAATGATATATTCTAATAGTAAGTATTAAAATAATGAAAGATGTGAATTTTAAATGGATGACAGTCGTGATATGTATGACACGGAACCAATTTTAGAATGGGTCGATGAGGAAGAAGATAACGACGAAGAAAGTTAAATAAAATGGGAGGGGAATTCCCCTCCCATTCTTTTTTTATTTCAAAATGAGATTGATTCGTTGATGAGGACTCCTTTTCCGAATCGAATCTTTGATGCTACCTCTTTAAACTCGGAGAATGGCTGATCAAAAACGAGATCCAACTGATTTAGACATGCCTCTCGGATCGCAAGACCCATATACTCTTCACGCATATTTTCACTAATGTCTACACCTTCCTGCATGTATTTCTTTGAAAGGTAATCGAGTCCAACTGCTACTACGGATTCAGCGATATCCCCAGGAGGTGGAGTTGTATTAAACTCCATCCGTTTATCCTCTTTTTTATCATTAATGACTTTACTGATATCTGAAACAATTTTGTTGACTGTCTTTTCTTTCAACTTATCAATGAAATTCTGATACTCCATATCTTTACTTACATCAACAAGCTGTGATTTATTCTCTTCCGAATCAATTTCCGCTTTTGGATCTGGAACATCCAGCTTATTCTCTTTTGCATCCTTTAGTGTTTCGTCTGCCTCCATCATGAATCTCTTGCCCATATTATCTGCAGAACGAAGAAGGAATTCTAGCAGAGGAGCCTTTGTTGATTCATAGGCAGAGCGAAGATACTGATATGGGGTCGTATTCTTCGACTGCATAAATTTATCAACATCGTTCGCAAGAGTCCCTTTATTCCCATCAACATATGGTTGATCAAATGGAACGGTCTTTGTGTAGATGTCAATAATAATTTTCCGACAACAATCATTTCTAAGCTTATCCGCTTCTTGTGCAGCCTTATTTCTCCAAGCCAAAGCAGTTGCTGGATTATCCAGACTCTTTGCTACTGGTGATGTCACCTTCGGTTTATCTGCATCAAGATCCGATTTTAACTTATCATAAAATTGTGTCAATGACCCATTTGCCATTTATGTCCACCTCGTCTTTCAACTCGTATCCAATTATATGGTTGGTTTTTACACCTCTTCAACGATTTCAATACTTGATGCGTCAACACGAATCATCTCAGGAACGTGGATTTGTAGTTGATCTCGTTGAAGATCGGAGATATCTTTATACTTTGTGAAAATCGATTGCTTGTTTGCATCATAATCGTTAAATCCAAGGAAACGGATGTAATGTACGTTTGGTTGATTTCCCTTAATGAGATGAATCAGATCAGATACATGAAGATCCTTTTCCTTTCCTGAATTTAATCGATCAAAGTATAGTCGAATTTCATTTGTTACATTCTCAACGGTCTGTGTATATAGCGTTCGATCATAAACCGCCATCTTGAATTTTATGGTAACATATACATTATCCAAGAGAATATTTGAGTTCCATAGAACATCTGTATTCTCTTGTGGTCCGATATAATAATTGACAGACCTACCATATGTGTTATATAGTTTATAATCGATTGCTGTGTTTCCATCCAGTTTTGAAATAACTGGTTCCATTGCAGCGTATTGATCTGCAAACGTTCGGACAAAATATGACATCTTAGTATTATCGAGGGGAATGTCATATTTCAAGAACGGGATCAGATCTGCACGCACTTTATAGTTATGATTTGATCCAGCGAAGGTAATCGTCGATCGCATCATGTTCATTGGTTTATATAGGGTGAGATTACGATAATCATTAGCGAATCGGTTTGCCATGATATATCCACGGAACTCATCGAGATCAAATAAGTTATTCACAGACTTTTCCGAAAAATCTTTCATGATCGCGGCGAAATGGAATCTCGTTTCACTTGCATCGAGAAGAACCTTCCCTTTATTCTTTCCCTCTGTAATTAGTGAATGAATATCTTCCGTTTTCGTTTGATCGATTTCAATCGTCTGGTCTGAACGTAAATTATCATATACCGTAATACGCGCTTCATACAGAACCGCGTCACCTGTACGTTGTTCGACTGGTGTCATTTCAATATACCCAGTATCTCCATCAGCTGCCGTACGAGTGATAAGAATTAAGCGGAGATTATTATTTTTATATTTCGATCCATACCCAATCTCTTTCGTGTACTTCATCGTTTTTGTTGATGCGACAACAGGAACGCAGATTACCTGAATACGGTAGGTATTATTGTATTTTCGTGAAAGATCTCGTTCAATGGAAAGAGTCGCTAGTTGGAATTTATAGAAGATATCATTATTGAACACTTCATCCTCTGGCCATGACGTATGACTAATCAAGCAGTTATATGTTGTACTCGTATTCGGATTTCGGTGAATTTTAATATAGAATGGATTAACAAACATAAAGGGGCGATCGATACCAACGGTTGGCAATGTTTCGTCAGTGACCATTGCATATCCATTCGCACCTCTTACCATACGAAGAACATTTCGCACTTGTACTTTTTTCCCTGTGTATATTTTATTCCCTGATGGATCCAACTTTGGATTTCCGTGAGAATCCATCTCATATTCATCATAATCTGCATATTCCCATAGATGTCCTGGTTTGATCACGAATTCATTTTCTTGACCATCTTCATCTTCATTGATGAAATCAAAATCTTGACTCTCAACATCAACGCTCAATGTATTCGTTGGATAGATATAACTTCCATCAGCAATGGCAACAAACTGAGAGAATAGTCGACCACATGGATCGTCCCGGCGTTTAAAGAATTCGCAATAGGTTCCATTCCGTTTCCCGAACCGATCGAACCATAGTTTCAAATCATTATCCGTTGTTAATACATTTGCAGAATTGTATGCATTGATGACGTCTTGACGAAGTGTTTCAAGATCCGCTTTATCCGTTCCACCTGTGGAACCACTATAACATAGAGCGACCATTCGTGTATTTGCATTATACTCGAATCGAGTCCCAGACTTTTGAATCGGTACAGCAGTACGACGATCATAGGTATCAAAATTTGCTGCTGCACCGCTTGTTGTATAGATTGTCGACTCAATGCGACTATTGAATTGCGGTTGGAAATACCCCGCATTATTTGTAAATGATAAGCGGATAGTATTTTCATCAAAGAAGGAGTACCATGCGAACGATGTGTGTTCTTCCTGTGTATATTGTACCTTAGGAGTCATGGGAATTCGTTCTCCCTGTGGTGTAATATACATTAAATCCAATCCAGCAATTTGTCTTGTCCATCGGAGAATAACATCACTATTTACTGTGATCAAATTATCTGTGATGCTACTCTCTTCAATTTTACGATCAAACTCTTGTAATGTGACGAATAATACCAACCATCCAATGGAGGTAATTTGATGTTTGATGTATTTATTCGTCGTTGTCGCAATCGAATTATTCTCGCTCATATCATAGTAGATCGAAAAGACTAAGTTCTCATCAATATATTGGTAATCAATAAATATGTCATAGTCAAAACGATAGATGTTTGTCCCTAAAACAACACGCGTATTCTTATCCAGTTTATAGCGCATTGTTGGGCTATTCGCTACACGTGTTGCATGTTTCAAGATATCATCCATCCAAATCTGGATAGCGAAATTACATTGTGATGGTTTTGCAAACTGATATCCGAGATCAAATAATGCTGCTTCGGAATAAATTGAATTTGGTAATACGGCTCTTGTGATGAATGACTCATTCATCATGAGACTTGCGGTAGCATATGAATCTTCAATCCCTTGGGATATCATTTCACTTGCGATTCCGGTTAAACCAAGATTCAATTTATTCATCGGAATATTTGGGAATGCTCGTGGAATTAGCGCATTCTGAATAAACTCCTTGACGGAAAAATTACTCGTATAATTCCGTACATAAATATTTTGATTTCCTACCTTTTCAATCATTGGGCTGTACCACCCTTCATATCATCAGCATTCGGTGCTGGTTGTTTTGTCATAATATTTCGATACACAACTTCATCCGTCAACTTCCAATCTGCATTTGGTTTGAAGCGAAGACGAATGGATGAGTTTGCTGCGTCCGGTCCAATGTTTGCTCCAAATGCTCGCAATGGTTTCGGATCTTCAAATCGCATTTCAATGAATGGACATCCAACATAAGGTCGATCAACATGACCGTAGTTGAAATTAAAATCTTCTTGGAATAATGCATCCGTATCCGTTTGAATATTCGCATTATCATTGAATGAAATTAAAGATATCGGTGAGAGATCTCTCTTTGCAGAATAACGGAATCGAATGTTTAATTTCGGTGCTTCCCCGGGAGCATTATTTAAATCCCAACTTAATGCACCAGCACCGGTATTCAATGGAAATACACCAAAGTATTTGGTCCAATATAGTACATCAGACCCATCCGGTCCTACTTTAAATACATACGCGGAAGCTCCATAGTCTAACGTCTTTGTATATACATGACTCATTGCCTGTTCATGGGAGATTGTCGTTCCATCTCCATGTAGGTCATAAGATGGACGCCAAGCACCACGTTTCACCATATAGATGTAGGTAATCCAAAGTTTAAAGAGATTGATCACGGAGTAATCATTCGTCTCTGTAAAATTGCAGCTGAATTCACCTGGACCACGCCCACTATACTCTCCACCATAAGCCACCTCGTAATCATCCCATGATTTACCGGCTTCGCTTGTAGAAAGTGTTTCGTCTTGCATATCAAATGACGTTACTTGATTCGATAATAACATATTGAAATTATTATCATCCATACATCGACGACGATCGGTCAACAATTTGAATAGATCTGGATTTCTTCGCCAGAGCATTGCGGTTTCAGAATGATTCTTCACCTGGGGAAGCGCTCCCCCATTATATGCAAGCAGGTTTAGATCCGGACGTGTAAAAAATACATGCGTAAATGTTTTATTGTGAGCAAGATTTGTATCCGGTGTTTTGTATCGATTATAGAGATAATACTTCATCGCTTTGGCAACATCATTGCGTCCATGCACAGGAAGTCCAAACGATGCCCTTGCTTGCATCAACCGATCCTCTAGAGAAAGCAATTCATATCGGTCATCATCAAGAATGATTTGATAATCATACTTTGCTGCAAACTTTCCATGTGATGGAATCGCTTGTTGTGGAAACTCATGAGCGTTCTGTATATTTTCAATATCCTCGCTGAGAAGCTGTCGGCGCATTTCTGAATCTTCCCAAGCCGTCGGATACTTTGCAGTATATGTAGCATATCGTCTCACATTTGCCATGGATTCACTCCCTTTTCTATTATATATTCTCCAGGTAGAGGAGGCTGTATTTATGGTAAAAATATCGGTTACAGAAAATATTCTTTCGTATATGATTTATACGGCTCATGAAATTAAGGTCTATGATGACGAGGAGTCTGCTCTCATTAATGGGAGACAAACTCTTTATTATCACTTCATTAACGATTGTAGTGTTCCTTGGAGTGACAACAAATCATGGAGGGTGAAAACACATTGGACGGATAAAAATCGACAAAGGATTTCTCTATCTGAACTGATTACACTTATTCTCAAATTATCTGATGATGATTGTCACGATATTCAATTCCTCTATTCATGAGGAATATAGGATGGTGTTGTTGATGCATTAATCGCAGTACCAGAAATAATTTGTGAAGTAGGGACAAGTCCCTGCTTCAATTTTTGTTCTTGCACACGATGTGTTGTGATTCCTTTTGCCCACGTTGATGTATTTGTTTTCGTCGCATATGCGTTGACTGTCACCAATGGATTTCGTATATCTTCGAACGTATCGTAATCAGCATTCAGTTTTGCTTTACCGACATCGGTTGGATTATAGTCGATGGGAACATAGGTTGATTTGGTTTGTGTATTCTCCTCTGCGACAATGACGTTATCACATAGATGTTGTGGTTGTACTTGCCATAATGGTCGACCACTATTATCAATGCAACAGACTCGTGTCACTTTCTCAGGGAGATTCCATTTTTTTCCCGTTAAGTATTCCTTATCAACAAATTGTACCGTGAGCCATAGGCGATTCCCCTCACAATACATTTGTCCATATTTTGCCATATGACCATTGGTAACATCGATTGCACCGGCTTTTATTTGTACGCGGTCCCCGCTATGTACGTCCATTACGCAGAACCTCCTATTAAATTGTAAAGTTATTCTAAGGTAAAGGAGTGAGGAATTGTTATGGGAGAACTGAGGAATCGAACCATTATTCAGACAAGAACCTATCTTAATCCGAATCGTCCTACGGTCCCACCGTATGATTATGACTATAACTATCCCATTACAGTGTACGAGGCGGTAAAGCAAACGACCGATGACAATTCACCGAATCTCTCGGATGAATTGGCAGCGATCTACCGTCTCATTGATAATAAGCAAAATATCATCCAACCAGGTACCCCTGGTAAGATCATGACATGGTCTGGGATTGCTGGGGAAATCGGAGAACTTGCTGTGGCTCGTGCCATTAATCGTGACACGATGCTACAATCACATGCGAAAATCCCAACGGAACGTGCTGTCGGTGATGCTCTTAATATGAAAGCATCGATTCAGGAACTGGATGCACATACGAGCAACCGCTCCATTCATATAACGGATGTGGAACGTAGTCGTTGGAATAGTATGGCTCCACTCACTTCACTCCAGGCGCATATTTCCAATCAAGTGGTTCATGTAACCAACGAGGAACGGAAGCGCTGGAACAGCAAGGCAGATGGAGAGATTGTAGACACTCATGTATACAATACCAACAATCCGCACAATGTGACAGCACATCAAGTTGGTTCTTATACGCGGAAAGAGGTCGATGATCTCTTCAAAGCATTACGTGAATCATTCTTCAATTATATGAATATTGCTTGGGATGATCGTACCAATGAAGCACACCTTGCTCCGTATGATCCAGCAAACTGGAATCCAAACTATGTGCTTGGATTCAATGATGTACTACCAGATGTTCCTGATGCAACGCAGACCTATTTTGCATTAAAGCCGGCAACCGATTATTCGATTACAGAATCTGCAGATGTTATCATCTATATCAAGAAACCGGGACTTGCATGGCAAGAGGTTGGAACCACTTCCATGAAGGTTGGTGACATGGTCATCAAATTCCCGGATACGAAGATGCATGTATGGATGCAGGGTCGTTTCGTCAATCTATTTGGAAACAGTCAAGCAAATGAAGATGATCCAATCAATGGAAATGTATGGCGACCGACTGTTGCTGAAGATGGAACCATTTCATGGGCACTCTCCAAGGAAACCGTAGCACCGACATCAGTTAACATCAAGGGACATGATGGATATACACCGATCAAGGGGATTGACTACAACGATGGGCGAGATGGTCAGGGTGTTCCTGTTGGGGGTAATACAGGAGAACTTCTTGTAAAGCTTTCTGGTGAGAACTTCGATACGACATGGAAAGGTCTTCTTTCCATGATGGATGATCTTGTTACGGAAGGTGTATATCTCCCGAAAGATCTGGTTCTCTATGAAAACATTAAGAATGTTCCCAAGGGATATGATGAACTCGGAAACAATGAAGATGGCTTTGTCACCCAACGAGTGGTTACACGACAGATTGCTATCATCAATAATGTCATCTCATCGATCCAGGAAAAGCTTGATGGTCCATCCGGTATTGCTCAGCTGAAGAATGATCTATATGATCATATTTCGGATTACAATAACCCACATCGTGTAACACCGGCGATCATCGGTGCCGTTCCGATTGGTACCTTCTCTGATCATGTTCAGAACTTCTCCAACCCACATAACGTTACAAAAGAGCAAGTTGGTCTTGGCAACGTTGATAATACTTCTGATGAAAACAAGCCAATCTCTCTTGCTACGCAGGGAGCTATTGATGATCTGAAATCAAAGCTAAAAACACTTTCGGATACAACCTCTGCATTGAAGTATATCAAAAACGCGAAGTGGGATAATGTTGCAAATACGCTTGAATTCGAATTCCAAGATGAGACCAAGCTTGCGGTAACTATTCCTATTACGGAGACATTCCAGAACATTCGTTTCGATGATACAACAAAGGAACTTGTCATCACACTTCCGAATGGTACGGAGAATCGTATCAATGTCTCGACACTAATTCAGACATACTATGGGTCGGTTGGAAATAACATCCAAGTGGTCATTGAGAACGATCATATTGTGAAGGCGTCTATTGTCCCAGGAAGTGTTGGGGAACTTGAGATTGCACAATCTGTAAATCTACGTGGAACGCCAACAACGACAACCGCTGTGGTATCCGATCGTTCAACGAAGATTGCAACGACTGAATTTGTTGGAAATCAGACGATTAACAATCTCATTTCATATGAGAATGATCGTCCTCTTTCTGCAAACATGGGTCGTATGCTCAATCAAAAGAAGGCCGATACAGAAGATGTCATCAAGCTGATCAACGAAATGAGTACGACGACCATTATCGATAATCTCGAATCAACCAATGCTGTTGCTGGATTATCTGCAAACATGGGCCGTCATCTTGATCTCATCAAAGCACCTCGTGTTCATACATCACCGTCTGGGTCAACCTTTGGTCGAGCAACGGTATCCCTATTCGGTCATACAAGAGCATCTGAGTCTGATCCTCTAATGGATGGGACTGTATCTCGTGGTACGGATGATGGTCGTTATGCAAGGGCAGATCATCGACATCCGACGGATATTACGCGAGCACCATTAGATTCTCCGGCATTGACTGGATCACCGACAACACCAACACCAGCAGATGATTCGAATGACGAATCCATTGTTAATACAAAATGGATTCGTAAGAATATCAATGGTACCTGGTTCGGTATGTCGAATACGGAATCGAATGATGGGAATAAGACAGCGAAACTCATTACAGCAGATGATTCAAATATCCATTTCATTCTCCGTACAGGGGTTATGGTTATTCTCAAATTTACTAAAACGAACCTCGCAAAGAATGCGCGTCTCAACGTCAATGATACTGGGTTCCTTCCTATCGTTTATAAGGATTCTCCAGTAGAACCGTACATGATTGATGTGGATACCGATCATATGTTTGCCTACGATGGAGCAAACTGGAGACTTCTAAATCCAGCAACAACTGGTACAGAGCTATTCGGTGGTTCTGAAATCGGCGGTTCTACGACAACGGTCAATCAGATGACTGGGTACATGGGATTCACTACGGAAGGGTTTAATGGGGACGCAATTACCGAAGACGGTGAAGTTAATCGTGTTCTTATTACAATTCCTTACAAGGCTCAGAAGAATCTTAGTTCAAAAGTATCTATCTCAAATGGTGATGATGATTGGGGCATTCGTCTCGGTGATAACTCTATCATTGAAGTAAAGAGTCCTGTGGTACTTTATTCAGATCGTAATAATGCAGTGGTACAGTTTACGATGAAAACGAAATATCCATCGAACTCACCGTGTGCTCTTGTCATCCGTCGCCCACAGGCATATATTAAGATTGAAACGACGCGGGAGTCTACAGCGTTCATTCCAGTAACAAACATCGGTGGTATTCCTGGGAGTGTTCCAAGTGGTGCACGTCTGATCTTAACACAATTCTATCCAATTCCAATCAATGCTTCACATCAAACGATCCAGTGGGATATTCCAGACCCAGGAACAACGCAAGCATCAATTAGTGGAAATATGTTGATGGTTGATCGATCCGGTACGTTCCAACTTCGAGCTCGTATTCAGAAAGGACGTTCAGAATCACAAGATTATGAACAAATCTTCACGATCAAGAGTCTTGCAAACAATATTCGTGTTGTAAAACAACCGGCATCATATGTTGAGCTTGATGTTACGACGCAGACAGAGGAACTATCTGTTTCAGCGACATCGCAGCAGGAAGAACTTACATATCAATGGTATTCTACAACGAGGAACGATAATAGTGATGGCAATAGCATTGCTGGTGCGAAGAATCCTACGTTTACGATTCCAAATAATCTGAATCCGGGAACGATTTATTTCTTCTGCGAAGTTTCAGTAAAGAATGATCCGAATCAGCTAAAGACAAGAACCAGTTGTGCACAAGTTGTTGTCATCAAGAAGGTTACCCGTCTTGAGATTCTCGATAAACCGGAATTCGTTCTTGAATATAGTTCTCGTGCACTTCAAACATCAATTACACCAACAGATTCAACGCATAAGAAAGTAAGCTGGAATTCTACAAATCGCGACGTTGCTGTTGTAAACGATAATGGTGAACTATACTCCTATCGAGAAGGAACGACAACAATCAAAGCATCAATTGATGATGTCTCTGATGAGTTTACACTCCAAGTCAAGAAGTTGGTAAATATTACACGGATTAGTGGTATTCCAGAAGAAATCGAAAGCGGCGCAAATGTAGTGCTAACGCCGGTGTTTGAACCGGCATCAGCAACATATCGAAACGTTGAATGGAGTGTTGTCGATAAAAATGGAAATGATGTTTCTCTGACATCCAATGTATTGAGAGCCACTGGATCTGGAAAAATTTCAATTCGAGCAACGGTGCGCGGTGCCAATAACTACATATATCTTCAGGAATTCGATATTCGAATCAATAGCGCATTCGTACCTGTTCAGGATATTACAATTAGTAATAATAGTACATGGCAGACTACCCCTTTGTATCTTAATAGAAAGATTATTCCTGAAAATGCTTCAAGGCAGGCCGTTGAATGGAGTATCGTCAATGATAATAATACCATAACGTCTATCGAATCAGATGTTCTTGTAGCAAAAGAAGTCGGTACAGTACGAATCAGAGCCCGAATAAAAGATGGTAAAAAAACTTCCGATTTTACAAAGGATTTCGATATCACAATTAAAGAAAAATCACCAGCAATAAATAATATCACATTAACTGGTATAGATTCGATTAATTATGGTACACCCTACCAGATTGCACCAATCATTGATCCAGCTGCTGCAGAAAATAAATATGAACTCAATTTCAAAATTAATACAGATAATACAGATATTAAATTGGTAGGAAACGCCATTTCATTTGAAAACAATACTCATTCTTATAAAGATATAGATATATCGATTACAATTACTGCTGTGGATAAAAATAATCCATCGAATAAGTTTACAACAACAATGCCAATTCATATAAAACGGGATCGTATCCCCGTTGATAATATTATGCTTAATGGAGCTAACAAGGATTATGGTCTCACAGGATACAGGAATCTCATCAGTCCAAATGTTAGTGTTGGACCGAACAATGCAACATTCAAGAATGTTGTATGGAGTATCGATTCATCAGATTCAGGGGAAACAAATCCATCAATTGTTGGTGATAAGTTAGTTGTAACATCAACAGGAACTGTTAAACTATTAGCAATGATAAATGATGGGTTAGGTGTAGGAATTCCATATAAAAAGATAATAAATGTGACGATCAATGAAGCTATTGCGAAACCATTTGTAAATATTGCAATTCCAACAGAAGCATATACCACCTTCCCAATAATGGATAATCTATTAATTGATCCATCTGATGTAGATATTTACAAAGATATATCTATTACTATCATGAATAAAGATGAAGTCCTTGCATCATTTGTCGATGATAGTGAAATTGTGATGATTTGTCATAAATCAGGGACTCTTCATCTAAAGATTCACTGGAATATCGCCGATATCCCTGATAAGTTAGTCGACATAACAATTAACGAATTTAAAGAAGTTACAGACATTAATATTAGAAATAGTTCAATTATCACAACCAAGAATGATGTTATTACGGATTTAATACCAACAGTTATTCCAAGTGATGCATCGTTCCAATCTCCAATAAACTGGAAAGTTGAGGGAGATAATCCATACAATGTTACATTCGATGGGAATAAGCTCATTACGCACTCTGAGATTGAAGATACAATAACAATAGGAGCGATAATTCCAAAAGGATCCGGTTATGATAATAGATTCTATAAAACGTTTGATATCACATTCACCAAGAAGATATTTGTATCGGTAAACAATCTGACAATAAATACAACGTTTACCACCACTAATACCGAAATGAAACATGATCTTGGAGTTACTATTAATCCATCCAATGCCGATATCCAAACACCGATTAATTGGTCTATCATCGGTCCAAATTCACATAATATTAGATTTGAAGGAAATAAGATCGTCACTGACACGGAAATTGAAGATACTGTAACAATTGAAGCCAGTATCCCGGGAGCTATATATGGATCTTCGAACTATACTAAACAATTCACGATCACGTTCACAAAATAAAAACATTATAATGAAAGAACCCGAATTCGGGTTCTTTCATTATAATTTCTCATTAAACAGCTATTTAATTTGATAGGGTCAAGGAGTGAGTATGAATGGATAAAGAGTCGTTAAACCTACATATTAGTGCTAAAGAAAGAGAAAGATGGAACCGTTGTATCGACGATGTATCAAAAATCAGAAATGGTTCTATAACATTGCCTCCAGGAAATGGAACAAATCGTGGGTCTTCCATGAATGATTTTACAAACGAATATAAGGAAAAATTGGATGGCATTGAAGCACATGCAACACATTATATTCATCCACCGACACATCCAGCATCAATGATCACAGGATTATCACAAGTTGCCATTACTGGCGACTATAATCATTTAATTAATCGACCACTCAAAATGATTGCAGAAGGAGGTAATTGTAATACAATTAATGGTATTAGAGTATTAATTGGTATATATGCTCCTGAAAATCCTCAGCTTAATAGAGAAATTTGGATTAATCCAAACGATCGATTGATCCGAATATTCACGTCGAGCGGATGGAAGGAATTACATGCGGTATGGGCATAATACACCGGGGGTGAAATAAATGGCATTAGAAGATGATAGGATAGTATCTCGTGAAGAACTTGTGGCAAAAGTTCGCGAAGTTATGAAGCTTGTAGAAGATCAATCAGATGTACTAAGTGTTGGAAATATAGATAATTTTTTAAATAAAAGCCTTAAAAAGATTAGAGTATTTTCATATAGATCATATGGTGAAACTTATTCGTATAAATATTGGAAAGGACATAATTCTTCATCGTACTCAGTTGATGCTTCAGCTACACCATGTATTGATAGGACATATTATATTCCTGAGGAAAATCACGAATTATTCACCATGGATTTTTCACCAAATGCGTTACTCAATAGATTCAATACCAATCCAAACGATCCATTATTAATTAAATTTAAGGATTTAACCGGAGTATATATTAGCAATGATGATATCGCAACCCCTATATACAGCATGCCTGTGTTCCGACGATCTAGAATCATCGGATATAATCATCATAATGAGATACGATTCCATGCTCCAGCAGGTAATGGTTATGCTGATGAGAACAACCATAGAAATTGGTGGATCGATGGTAGAACTTTAAGAGTTACTAAATATATATCAAATCCATTAGGATATACAGTATTAGCAGATTATATATCAAATAGTGATGCTCTGGCTGGTGGTCCATCGCTAAAGGATTTTCTATTACAAAATCCAATCGGTGGAAGATCAGAACATGGTGACCCATTACATATTGATCGAAGATATTTGTCTGATAATTTCGATGAAAATATGTCCAGTGAATTGAGTATCGATCCAAATGTACTACCTAACATTGATTCTGTAGCAGAAGATAGTAGTATGAATGCTATATTTAGAGCGATGCTGCATTTATTTGCTAATATTCGAAAAATTAGTATACAAAAACAATATAGAACAGACTGGGGCACCCGTAATATTGGTGGACCAATTGATATTCCGACATATGTACGTAATTTAAAAAATGTCAGCAATGTTGACGTGGATAATATGTTTTCCAACATGAATGTAGATGAACAGCTTATTGATAATAAAGATATCATAAATAAATTAAATGATGTATATAATATTTGGAAAAGCCTGCCAAAGACTGATATTATAGTAAGATATTGTCATGATAGCTGTCATGGGTCTGGAAGGTCACGAAGGTAATAATGTTGAGAGTGATAGATTATTCAGAATATAACGCTAATGAAGTATATGAGTTCTCATTTTCATTACACACACATTGTAATCTTCGATGTAAATTCTGTTTCCAAGATCACACACATGATATTGATCAATATGATATATCAAATATAATAAAAAGATCAAGATTGGATATAACCACCATATTGCAAGATCGAGCAATAAAATTGATTCTTGTACGAATGTATGGTGGAGAATTATTTTCTGATGATATTCCAGATGAAATATTTGATGAGTATCATGTATTCGTTAGAAATCTAGAAGAGTTCATATATTGTGTACGAAATGATATTAAGCTCGTATTTTATTGGGGAACAAATACAGTTTTTACAAAAAGAGATCGTGTGAAGAGACTGCTAGAATCTCATACAGGGTTCATTGCTCCAAGCTATGATGTTGTTGGCCGATTTATAAATAAACAGCAAAAAGATATATGGTGGGAAACTGCGGAATATTTCATACAGCAAAAAAAGTTAACATCAATAAGTATTATGTTGGTGAAACCATGCATTGAAGCATATATTCATGGAGATGAATATTTTGAAAAAATCCCAGAAAATATATGGATTGATGTAAATCAATATGTTCCAAACTTAAATTATCAAGAGTATTTACCATCGGATGATGATATCTATAATTTCTATAAATGGTGTATTGATACAAATCATTTCAACGTAGAAATACTATTTAATATTATAAATAATATGGTTGAAAATATTTCGTTCGAACATTGTTTTTGTAAACACAGCCAATTTTTTTCAAGTAATCAAATCACAAAAAATTGTATATATAAATATTCGAACTTGTCCCCAGATAATTTCTATCATGATGATTTGATTTATAATGTTTCTGAATCAAATTGTAATGATATAAATCGTGAGATTGGCCTACAAAAACGTGGTTGTTTTACTTGTGAACATTTCAAATATTGTCCAAAAATGTGTTGGACTTCAATTATTGGAACAATAGTTCAACTTTCAAACCAATGCCCATATGATCGAATCTATAAATATATTGAGCAAAATAATAATGTTCTAGATAACTTTATAAAGTTTCGACAAAAAATAATATAAATGGGGCCAAATGGGCCCCATTTATATTATTTGATTTCAAGGAGGATTTTTTATGAAAAAATGTTCAACTATGTCACTTGATTTTTCTCTGCATACATATTGTAACATGAACTGTTCATTCTGTTTTGAAAATAAAAAGAATGGAATTGGAATAAAGGATTATAAAATTGATATTGAAAGAATTCGTTCTTTACCAGATAAAGCTGCTCCAATAATCACGGAAAAAATACAAACAGTAACAGATGATACAGTGGAAGTATTATTATATGGAGGGGAACTTTTAGCAGACGAATTACCTGATCAATTATTTCAAGAATATGAATTATTCCTCAATAGAATAATTCATATTATATGGAATATTCGTCCAGACATTACAATAGTTCCAGTGATAATAACGAATGGTATCTTTTCTAATTTTTCTCGAGTGGAGTCACTAATTTCGAAATTCAATGCAATTATTCAACTCAGTTATGATGCTACAGGTCGATTCAATAATGGTTGTGAAAAGGAGATATGGTTTAACACATTCAATCATTTTTTTAAAAGGTATCCATTATTTATATCAATCTCAATTAAGAAGACTGATATTGAAGCATATATTCATGGAGATGAATATTTTGAAAAAATCCCAGAAAATATATGGATTGATGTAAATCAATATGTTCCAAACTTAAATTATCAAGAGTATTTACCATCGGATGATGATATCTATAATTTCTATAAATGGTGTATTGATACAAATCATTTCAACATAAGTTCTGTTACAGAATTATTTCAGGAAAAAAGATCTCCATGCAACCCATTGACTGAATTTTTATTCTTCCCAAATTTGCCTGGAGAAAAATGTTGGATGTATCTATGCAATATGCATGAACCTTTTCAAACAGATGAATATTTTGGGGAATACAAGGATTATATGATGAGCGGTTGTCCAAATATGATAAATGATGCAAGAAAACATAAAAGGGGTTGTCTAACCTGCGAATATAATAATAATTGTGTAAGAATGTGTACACTCCCATATATGTTTAATGAGTATAAGATGAGTGATACTTGTCCAATTTATAGAATTATTAAATATATAGAATCTGATAAAAACATTACTGAAAATTTTAATCATTGGAAAAATGCGTATGATTCATTTAACTCTAAATTTACCTGCGGAGTCCGTTATGAAAAAAATATGCTTTAATTATAGAGGGATGAATGCACAGGCAATTCTACATACACATTGTAATCTTCGATGTAAATTTTGTTTTGAAACAAAATCTGGTGGTATTCGTGAAAATAATAAAATCAATGTTGATTATATTCGGAAGTTACCAAGAGATATATTTGATACAATATTTCCAACCATGCAAAAATTTAATATAATATACTTCAATATGAACATCATGGGTGGAGAATTATTTTCTGATGATATTCCAGATGAAATATTTGATGAGTATTATAACTTTGCATCTGCGATGAAGGAAATGATCCATGAAAATTATCCGGATGCTACGATACGTTTTAAATGTTTAAGTAATGGCGTATATAAAAATCTAGATCGTGTGATACAGTTTCTAGATTTATTTGAAAGTAAAATCATACTATCATATGACCCAATCGATCGTTTCAGCTGTGATCAACAAAAGCAAATATGGAAGAATACATTCGATTATTTTAAAAATAAAGAAAAGTATAAATTAACTCTATCAATTGTATTAACTAAGAAAACAATCTTGGAATATTTTGATGACCCATTGTTTATAACCCTAGGAAACATGATTTATACAGACACAAACATATATGTACCTCGATTGGATTATCAAGAATATTTACCATCAGATGATGATTTATTCAATTTCTATCAATGGTGCATTGATCATGAATTATTCAATATATCAATGGTACATAACTTATTTATCGCGGCAATACATAATATCAATACATCATCATGCGGTAGAAAATCCGATTTTATATTCGGTGAAGATTTCTTAAAAAAATATAATAGTAATTTTGTTGATAAATGCACGGAGGAATCACCAATACCAAAAGACGAATATTATGGTTATTACTCCGATGAGATAAAGGATGTATGCGATTGCGCAAGATATAAGCGACCAATCGGGTTACAAAAACGTGGTTGTTTTACTTGTGAGCATTTCAAATATTGTCCAAAAATGTGTTGGACACAAATATTGTTTCAACACTATCCATTGGGTGAATGTCCATTTAAGAGAACTATTGATTTGATCCAAAATAATAAAGATTTAGGTAAACAATTTGATGCATGGAGGAAAGAATATGATTCATACCACTCTACCATATGAATTTTCAGAAATGGAAGAAATTCAAAAAAATGGTGCAATCATAAATATGAATGAAATTCATTTTCCTGGCAAAACAAATACATTTGATATAATTCGAACGTCATTCATATTTATACGTAATACTGGATTTGATAAAATTCGCTTAGATTTTTCGGAAACATCATATGAATTTAAACGCGATATATTATTACAATATATCGCTACTGATATAAAAGTCGTACTGGATGAACTGATTCAAACATGGTTAAACATTTTAACAAAGATTTGTTTTAATGATATCAATGATGATCTAAATGAAACGATCTTTAATATACATGAAATTGAGACATTCATTAACGAGGATCATTCGATTGTTCAGATGCTTGTTGATTTCATTAATTCTCTTCCGATTTTTGCAATGAATTATCATAGGTTGCTACACAACATTGATGATATTGTAATTAATTTTGAAACAATAGATGATTCTCAACTTGGTCCAAACATATATAATATCATCGGATATAATCAGTTTAATTCACTAGATACAATGGTTATTGGTCGACCAGAGAAATTCTTTAAAAAATATTTTAAATCAACAAATTTAGATCTATATAATGCAATTAAAAACCACCCTGGTCTTGGAACTTTACTTGCAATATCGAATGCACAACTCGAAGATATTGACTCATTTGAAAAAGAGGTTTGTGATATAATACAGAGGGAAAAACATGTCTAATCGGCGAGAATTGATCAGCATTGATATTTTACCAACATATCAATGTAATTATCGGTGCCCATATTGCTTCCTTGGTAATCTTAGAAATGATAATACCGTATTAAACCTTGATCTGTGTATGCAAAGATTAGAAGAAATAAATAAAATTTATAACATTTCAACGATTAATTTATATGGAGGAGAGATATCTCTCCTCCATATAAATTATATTAATAACCTCATCAATATTGCATCATATTATGTAACACCGAATATAGTAACAAATCTATCTGATTGGAATTTCTTATCTTATTTAGAAAAAAAAGATGTTACGATTAGTACGTCATTAAACGATGATCGTGAAAATAATGATCTGTTAGAAAGACGATTATGTGATCATGACTGTTCTAATATATCTATATTGCAGGTTGTTACACCATCGCTATTAGTTGAAGATCGAAATAGGTTATCAAATCGACTGTACCTATCAAATGCATCATTTTCATTTTTACGCTATTCACCATCAACAAAAGCGGACATAAAGTATTCGTTAAATAATAGAGATTATGCTATGTTTATAAAAGAATTAATTACACATTTTCCTGGAAGAATAGAAAATGAAAATGAGTTGAAACAATGCCTTAGCGGTGCATATAATCCAAGGATGTCTTCAAATATTTTTATAAACCCACAGGGTAAGTTGATGAGCGTTCAATACAATTCAGAACATCTAGAATATTTTAGAGAATACACTTCATTGAAAGATTGGAGTATCGACTGTGATATCGAATATAAATTGTATAGAAACCATTGCAGAGAGTGTAGATATTTTAATCATTGCTACGCAGAACATTTATCATTCAATCATAGTATTGATGATGATTGTTGTGGCATGTATCAATTGCTAAACTGGTATGAAAATAAATAAATATGGCGGGGAATCCCCCGCCATATTTATTTCTTATAGGGTTCTATTGATCCATAGTCAATAATGATCGGCGCACTATTAAATTCTCCTACATTACCATGATGAATGTGTAAGTCACTAATATGAATATTCATATTAGTGATAATATAATGATTAAGTTTTTCTATGACAGTTTTAACTTCTGGACCTTCAACATCATATAATCTAGTTATTGCTATCGTCGATATTATTGGTTGTTCATAGTCGCCTATTTCATAAATGGGGCTTATACTATCCTCAATTTCAGTTCCTTTCAGTCGTTTGTATAATTGTATTTCACTTATAGAATCAAATATACCATTCACGTTACTCCTAGGAATTTTTATTGCTAATCGTTTAGAATAATCAACTAGAACGAATCTATGGGACCCCATGAAAACCTTTATATCATCAGCTATGGTATTTTCTAGGATTTTATATATTGTATTTTCAGGAATATATTCACTGTATATATCTGGAATGATCTCTATAAAATCCTCTAAATCAAGTTTTATATTAGAAATTTTAGCAGTACTCCATATGATATCACTCATTTTATTAATATTCTCGATAGTAAAATTTATGAACTTTAATATTTCTTCAAATAACGAATATTCCATATCATTGAATATATTCATTGCTAATTTCATCGATATTTGTCCCATTACTTTTTGAAAATAATTATATTCATTAAATGAACATTTAGTAGTTCTAAGACATGAAATATTGTTTGATACGTTTCTAAGTTTATTTAGATCGTCAGCAGAATCTTCGAGTAAAGAGATATTTTTTGGATGTAATAGTAAAGATATTATATAATTCACTGAGAATGAGTCAAGGTTAATGGATGAATGATTATATTTTATTTCTTCTAGATTAATGATAATGTCGCTTATATTCATATTACCGCCTCATAATATTGTAATTATGAATCCAGTTTTAATTTATATAAAAAATAAAATGAGTGGTGGGATATCCCACCACTCATTATTTCAGAGCCTCCGGACACACTGCTCGATCTTGACGCCGTTTGCGAAACGTACGGAACGGTAGTCGTTATAGACAACACAAAGTGCCTCCGCCCCGGTTTCTCTTTTCTGGTAATAGTACATCCCAACCTTGTCGGGGTCTTCCCCAGGAATTTCCAGGACGTTGTAATACTCCGTTCTCAAGCCACCGATGAGCCTCGGTTCTTCATCAGCACTGTATCCCGGAAAGATTTTCGGCATCTCATTGAATGCCTTCTCGGCGAGCTTCAAATAATCGCTTCGCTTACTCAACCATTCTTCGAGATACTTTTCCTTCCCTGATACTTCCAAACACCCGTTTGGATTCTCGAAAAACATCTTCCCCTTAACATTGTCATTGTAACCGTAGATAAATGCTGTCTGTGTCATCATGATTAACTACCCCTTTACTATTATACATAGAAAATATACTCTGATAAGGATATTCTTATAT
>ENA-OWND01000344-OWND01000344.1-metagenome-genome-assembly--contig:-NODE-344-length-32797-cov-6.220939_pt1 | contig 32797 bp, 44 predicted proteins | sample MGYA00245342_ERZ651119 | MGnify/ENA primary metagenome ERZ651119 (study PRJEB26857, sample SAMEA4031756) | metagenome | biome: human; feature: oral; material: saliva | place: Philippines | collected 2014... | reverse complement strand
AAACAAAAAGAAAATATATATACAAAGAAAGAATCTTTAGATTACTTTATACCATGTCTTGGCTTTTTCTCGTATGTTGAAAATTATTAATTATTTCAACTTCTTGCTTCTTCCTACGACGTTAAGAAAAACCAACGTTAATTTTTTTTTAAAAAGTGTCGTAGTCCACAAGCGTAAATTTGGCCTTACGGTTGCCTATTATATATTTTGGTTAATAAGGTTTTTACAATTTGGGTTATTATGTTTCCCCTTATTTTTGTTTAATAAAACTTTTTATTAACTTCAAATTTCCTTCATAAGGATTTTATTGCTGAAACATTTTTATTAATGTAAATATTTCCTATATCTTTTTTTTACTTAATATTTTTTACTCATTTGAGTAATGGGGTGGTATTTTTCATGTTTCAGCGTCCTCCATTAATTGCCTTAAGTAAATATTGTGGATGCTTGTTGCCGTTTATTATGCTTTTGTGTTTCCGTTAAGTTTCCCAAAGTGTTTCACAAGCATTTATAATTTTTTTCAGTATAGTTGTGTGGTGTTGTTGTCCACTTTTTAACTGTGTCATCAGTTTTGGATGTGTTAAAGATTTTTGCATATTCTTGCGTCAATGAAGTATATGTAGAGCCATAAAAGCCACCATACTCAGCCGTACTTGATTGTACAAAATTATTGTTATTTGGTGTATAAATCATTTTGTTTAGTTTATTTTACCTTATGTTATTTAATCTTTCTCCTGTATTTTGTTTTTGCGATTATTCGCATTTTTATCCTGAATTAGTTAGGTACAAGTTGCCTGACATTTTTTATCTTTTCATTGTTATTAAAACTTACAGCATGTTAAATGGTATGAATATATTTTATTTTGTTATATTACATAGCAATTATTGTTTAGTTTACATATCTATTATACTACGTTTTCATCAAATTACCAACTTATGGATTATTAAATAATAATAATTTAGTTTATAAATTTTGTATAATATATGTGAATTTTTACGCATTTTTATAAATTATGTAAATTTCACTTTTTATTTCAAACTATTACTAAATTTATTAAGCCTGCGATTTTATTAACCTTTCATCACCTTTATCTCCAATTGCTGTGATTGGTTGTGTAAGATATTGGTGTAATTAAGCCGTGGCTAATTGTTTTGCCCTTTATCGCGTTATTTCCGCCTGCAAGCGCGTTTCTTGTTGTGGGTGTGGTGTTATTCCACTTGTAAGGTAATTGTGTGTATGATAGCTTGAAAGCGTGTTTTGGTGGTATCATATTGTATTGTTGTTATTGTTGTGCGTGATATACCAAAGTGTACGATATACAAAATCGTAGTTGTTTGGTTTATATCTAAATTTCAGTTATATCAATTCGGTTATTATTAAATTTTGTATATTGTGTTTAGGCCTTGTTTGGCTGTACAAAGGTACGAAATAAATTTGTGGCGGTGCAAGTTTTTTTGCTTAATAATATCTTAACAATTGTGTTAATGTTTTTAACACTTTTTTTTAGGGTGTGACGGAGACTATACTCTTTCGTTTTACCGAAACCCATCAAAAGCCAAGGTCGCTATTTTTGATATTGCAAAGATACGAAATGTTTTGCCGAAATCCAAGCAAATTCCCGTCTTTAACATTCGATTAACATTTGCGTTAAATTATTTAACGATTTTTTTAAGGTGGGTTGGAGACTATACTTTTTGGTTTCATCCAAACCCCTCAAACGGAGACTCACCTTTGTTTGATGATGCAAAGATACGAAATTATTTTGGATAATGCAAGTGATCTTCCGTTTTTAACATTCCATTAACGTTTGGTTCTTTGCGCTTGTTTGTTTCGTCGTTTATTTGCTTTGTGCCTTTGTTTCTTGTTTCGATAGGGTGTTATATCATTTGAGATATAATCGTGGCGTATTGCTTAGGAAACAACTTGTTTTGGTGTTGTTATTATCCTGCGTGTTTCTCCTACTAAGGCTACTATATGTTGTTTGCTTTAATACGTGGCTTTTTTGAGTGAGTAGGTATCATAGATACAAGTTTTGTTTTTGAGTTAGTACGCGATGTGCTATTGTACATTACAAGTGCAAAGGTGGATTGTGTTTTGAGTTGTGCAAAGGAACGTGTAGTTTGTTGCAGTGTTTATTTGCCCCGTGGCCTTGTTTCTTTTTGTGGGTGGTGGTGTTGTCAAGCAAAGTGTAGAAAGCGCAGGAGATGAAATGAAAGGACAAAAACGAAGAAATACTCGGGCGTGGATAACTGTCCATTTTGGCAATACGCATATAATGGATGTGGCCTTAAATAGATTGTTGTTTGGAGTGAGGATAAATATGCCCTTTTGTTGTGGGGTCGTTTATATACAAAAAAAAGCCGTACATTGATTAGTACGGCTCTATTTGCTTGTGGTGTATGTATTATAGACGTTTGATGATATAGTCCCCGTTTAATACGATAATCGTGTGATTTTCGTTATCGGTGTGTTTGTCCAAAGTGATTTTGGTTTGTTTCGCTGCCTTGAGGATTTCTTTGATGTGGTAGAGCGATACGTCAATTGTTTCGTCTATCATTCTTTGATCGCAGTAGTTTTGGGGATATTTGGGCTTTGTGTTGTTGTACAATTCTTCCGCGCTCTCAAACGTTGCAAGGTGTTGCTTTTGTGTGTCGTAATTATCGAACCAAATGGCGTGATTTTCTACGCAATTACAAAATGTTCGTAACACGATGAAAAAGTCCTTACATTTCACCAAAACGACTTTATTATCTTCGTCTAAGTGCAACTCACCTTTGAAACCTTTGTTTGCGAATTTGGCGAAGATTGCCAACATTTCAGCGGAGATCATAAAATCTTCGTCGCCAAAATCACTAACTTTGTCACGCTTAATTGTGTTTTCGTTAGCGGTTGTGATATATCCGTTGTGGTATGCGGAAAAGATTTGTATTCTTATGGAATAAAGTTGTTTATTGGTTTTTAAGATTTGTTTTGCTTCTTCTTTTGTCAAAGAAACTTTGATGATTTTCTTTGCATCTTGTATGCGTTTATAATCACCTAAGAAACAAAGGTCACGTTCTTCCCACGATTTTGGGATAAATGTTTGCTTTTGGACGCATCTAAAATTGTAGACGCTTGTCTCGATTGTTTCCTGCATATTGAGCTTGTCAAGGTTAGTAGCACCAAACAATACCGCCCCATCTTCATAAAAAAGTTCTTTCTTTTCTGTGAGCTTGAAAGTTGCGTAGGTGTCGATTTGCTTTCGCTGACGCAATACGCTTTTAAGCATATTGAGTTTTTCAGTAAGGAGTTCGATTTCACTTTTCATACGTCGCATATTTTATATTGTTTGTTATGTGAGGACTATCCCTCAATTGCAGTGCAAAGGTACGAAATAATTTGGGGAAATCCAAGCAATCTTCTGATTTTAACATTTCATTAACGTTTGTGTTAAATCTTTTAACAGTTTTTTTTGGCGTGGGTTGGAGACTATACTCTTTGGTCTTACCCAAACCCACCAAACGGCAACTCACCTTTGTTTGATATTGCAAAGGTACGAAATAATTTTGGAGAATGCAAGCGATTTCTTGACTTTAACATTCCATTAACGTTTGGCTTTGTGCTTGTTTGTTTCGTCGTTTATTTGCTCTATAATCGCGTTTATTATTGCAGGCGATGTTGCTATCCTGAATGCAGGAGAAACGTGCAGGAGACGGGCTAAAAGTGCAGGCTTATTGGTGGGTGTGTGTGCAGGATAGGACGTAAAAAAACCTACCACCACAAGTTTATTGTGACGATAGGCGCAACGCTTAATCTTCTAATTCATCAATCAGGGCTTTATCAACGATTAGGAACGCTTTCATACGTTGTTTAAGTTCTGTTGTAGTTGGTTGGTCATCATCAAAGTGTTCCATTTTGTTCAGGAAGTTGCAAAAAACACTACTAATTTCCCGAATGCTGTCAATGATAAGTTCATGCTTATCCTTGAGTTCTTGCTCACTAATTTCAAACGGAGATTCTGAAGGTAGGCCATTATCTGCAAACGTTGAAATTTCCTCCAAAAAGCAATCAACAAAAAAAGCCAACGCATTTTTCTCTTTTAACGTTGTTAAGAAACCTTTATGCAGCAACACTTTTCCTTCTGTTGCAAATAGATTCATCTGATGGAGATAAGATGAAATCTTTTCGTGGGTGTCAAGCCCATTATACACAAGGTTCATGAAATTTTGATACGTTTCTACCCATGCGTTAGCTACTACACTTTCCATAATCTTGAAATGTTTGGTGTTGGAGGAATATCCCTCGTTGTTTGACAATGCAAAGGTACGAAATGATTTTGATAAAACCAAGCCTCAGCACGTTTTTAACTTTCCGTTAACAGTTACATTAATTTCTTTAACACTTTTTTTAAGGGTGAGTTGGAGACTATACTTTTTGGTCTTACCCAAACCTACCAAACGGCAACTCACCCTTGTTTGATGATGCAAAGATACGAAATAAATTCGTCAAATGCAAGCAAAATCGTGACTTTAACATTTGGAATTTTGCCTTGGTGTATTTCATCTGTTTCTTTTGCTATGTGAGTGTGTTTCTTCTTGGTGGTGGTATATTACCTGAGTGTGTGAGAAACGTGCAGGAGAGAAAAGGAAAGCACCCCGCATTTGTTTATGCAGGGTGGTTAATCGTTGTGGTTTATTTTTCCCGCCACATTCTTCTATATTTTAATGCTTGTTCTGCATTCTTTTTAATAAAAGGATAATTACTTTTTTTAAGTTCTTCATCAGTGATTGATGTTTTTGCGAGTTCTAAGGCCGATGAGATACCATCTATCCCTAACACGTTATAATCGCTAATACCTTCTTCAATCATTAGTTTGATAAGCCGCATTACGTTGTCATAGTCATTACGATTTGAGAAATATTGCATTAGCAAAAGATGTCTCGGTCTCCTTCCATATTGTCCGATAAACTTTTCATAAGCGTTCCAAATGCCAACATTATCCCCGTGAATAGATTTTAGTGACATATAAAAGCTACAATCAAAATCATAGGCTTTATTATTGATTATAATATAAGGCTCTACTGCGTTTCTATTGTGACGCTTTTTCGGGATAGGTTCTTTTGTGGACTCCCACATTACATTCTTGTCTACTTGTTTGATACGATTCTTGTCGCACACATAGAAAACACCACTATCGGTTTTCATTTTACTTTTGGGGTAAATCTCAATATCGTAGTTTGCCATAATGTATCTTTCTTTTGTTTGTAAGCGCGTTTATTGTTATTGGTGTGGTGTTGCTCCACTTGCGTGATAATGTGCCGTAGAAGTGGTTGTATTGGTGGTTGGGTAGGAAAAAAGGTTGCCCCACTTTTATGCAGAGCAACCTTGTCTCATTTAATAAGCCCAAAAATAGAACCCACGACTTTCGTATAAATCGCCATTTAGGTCAAAGTAAGTGTATGCAGCTTCGTAGTCGATGACATTTTTGATATCCTCGGGAATGTCGTCACGGAAGTTATTAAGGTAATACTCTGCAACGTCAGCGTCACATGAGAAAGAACCCTCACCAAACATTTTGTCAGAGACTTTTCGCAAGTCAAAATTCTCAAGGTCAAAACACTCAAGATAAGCGATTACTTGATCTTCATCATAATTATCCGTTGTCAGCTGATCCAAGATGTTGATAATATCATCTGCGGTGTTTTCAGTGAAACGTCCTGCAAGATAGGAGTAAAGCTCTCCTTCTGCGTCGACTTGAACAGAAACGTTCGACTTGTCAATAAGGCTTGCAGCTTCTTCGTCCTCCTCATCATATTCGTCGATTGCCATTTGTTTAAGCTCATCAAGCGTTTCAATATCTTCGACAACTTCACAACCATAGGTGTATTGCTTTTCGTCATTGAGAGTTACGATAAAATCAAAATAAATCATAAGGCACTTTGTTTAAGTTGTTTGTAAATAGAGGACTATTCCTCAGTCATTTTGACACTGCAAAGGTACGAAATAATTTCGCTAAATGCAAGCAATCTTCTGTTTTTAACGTTTAACTCAGTTCGTAACAATAGAGTTCATTTACGATTGGTCTCGGTTCGTAAGAATCGGTATCATCTTCGATAACCACATTACCACCGATTGTTAGGTGGCTATAATCGTTATAGGCCTTCTTTCTAAGAATTGCATTACCACAAATCCAAACATTATCACCGCCGATTTCAGAATCATCTGTGATAAGTACATTATCAACGACTGTAACACCATCATAAACTCTCGCATTTTTTTCCATAACGACATTATTAGAAATATCAGCATTTCCAAAAAGTTGTGCGTCGTCCTTCATTTTTGCGTCGCCCCACACACGAGCATTATCGTATGCTGTTGCATCATCATAAAGCCAACAATTACCTTCTTGTGAGAGATTGTGATAACCTTCTACCCAACCACCTTTATCGCCTGCTTTGACATCACCAAAATCTTTGATGGCTTGAATGCGGTATAGCTTACCAATCATACCATTGCCAAGTGTTTCATCTTCGAGGAGGATATACTTTTTCTTTTCTTCTTGCAACATAGCTGTAATCGTTTATTTGTTATATGAGGAATAGCCCTCATCGTTTGACAATGCAAAGGTACGAAATAAAATTGAGAAAAGCAAGCAATCTTCCGATTTTAACATTGTACCATTACATTTTGTACCCAAAGCGAGACTCGAACTCGCACGAACTTTTCAGTTCAAGGGATTTTAAGTCCCTCGTGTCTACCATTTCACCATTTGGGCAAATAATAGGTTCTTTTATTCGGAGAACCAATAGAACCGATACTTTTTTAATCTAACACGACAAGATTATTATCTTGTTTTGCGAAAGGATTCACTTTCAGTTCTGCGATTTTTTCTTTAATCAAAGCCACATTATCCTTAATGAAGGATAGGATTTTATCAGCATCCCACCAATATGTATCGCAGATACTTGTAACAACTTTATCTTCTACCATAAGAAGAGTGTTGTTGTTGTCACCTTGTTTTACGTCGAAAATACCGATTGAAGAAGTAATCATAATTGTATAGCGGTTTATTTGTTGTGTGAGGAATATCCCTCATTGTTTGACGATGCAAAGATACGAAATTATTTTGGGAAATTCAAGCGAAATCAGGTTTTTAACCTCCGTTATTACTTTCGTTAATTATTTTAACACTTTTTTTTAAGGTGGGTTGGAGACTATACTCTTTCGTTTCACCGAAACCCATCAAAAGCCAAGTCCGCTATTTTTTGATACTGCAAAGGTATGAAATAAAATCGAGAAAAGCAAGCGATCTCCTGACTTTAACATTCCATTAACGTTTGTCCTTATCGGTTTCTTTTGGCTTGTAGGCGTGTTTCTTGTTATTGGTTGTAGTTGCCTACTGACTAAATAGTAAACGTGCAGGAGAGAGGGGCAATTCTTTGGTTGTGGACTAATGTGACGTAGATGGTAAGTACATAGAGACAAAAAAAACTATCGCCACAATCACTTTGTGACGATAGAAAATCTATTTTATTCTACTTTTTCTGCATAAACACACTCATCGTGGTTTCCACATAGAAGATGATCAATTGGCGTTTGCCAAAACTCACCAAGTTCGGGACTGATAATACATACTTTGGTATAGCCATTCACATAGACCACCTTGGAATAATCGTACTTATCCCCATGAACCAAACGTGCTCGCTTAATGAAAGCCCTTGTTGATAAGGATCGTTCTTCACTATTCTGTTCAACATCACGTTTAGGACAGCCACTACCTTTTAGATGGTCATTAGGCTTTTGCCAAAATTCACCATACTCGGGATCAATGATGCAAACCTTAGTTTTGCCATTTACATAGTTCACCTTTGAATAATCGTACTTATCCCCATGAACCAAACGAGCATTTTTAATGAAATTTTCTACTATTGATTGTTTAAGTTTATCAATCGCAATCTGTTCACGTTTAGGACATCCCATGCCAAGAAGATGATTTGCAGGCGTTTGCAAAAACTCTCCATACTCGGGATCAATGATACAAACCTTTGTATTGCTATTCACATAGACTACCTTGGAATAATCATACTTGTCTCCATGGAGTTTACGAGCCTTTTCAATCCATTCTTCTGTTGTAGGAACATGTTTACCACTACGTTTATGGCAACCTGCCCCTTTTAGATGATTAGAAGGCATTTGCCAAAACTCTCCATACAAAGGGTCAATAATGCAAACCTTGGTGCTACCATTCACAAAATCAACCTTGGAGTAATCATACGTGTTGCCATGAATTTCACGAGCCTTTGTGATGAAATCTTTAAGTGTCATAGTTGTAATTATTTATTTGATGTTATGTGAGGAATATCCCTCGTTGTTTGACAATGCAAAGGTACGAAATAATTTGGGAGAATGCAAGGAAAATCAGGTTTTTAACCTCCGTTATTACTTTCGTTAATTATTTTGGGCTTGTGGCTTTTGGGGCAATCGTTTATTTTGCCTTGTAAGCGCGTTTCTTGTTGTAGGCTTGGTGTTATCCCACTTGACGTGCGAAAGTGCAGGAGAGAGAAATGTGGTGGTTGCTATTGATTGGATATCATACTATACGAGGAACAAACGTGCAAGTTGGATAGAGGATAAAAAAAAGCCTACCGCCACAAGTATTTTTGTGACGATAGGAAACCACTTAATCTTCCACTTCGTGTAAGCTATTATTGATATTCACTTACGCATTGTTCGTAATCATCTATATCACCTTCGATTACAGCATTACCGCAGATATGTTCATGCCAAATATCTACACAAGCATTCTTTCTAAGAATTGCATTACCATCAATAGTGATCATATCACCTTCGACAAACGCATTGTCAGTTACAAGTGCATTATCATCGACTGAAATAGAGCCACAAAGTCTCGCATTTTTTTCAATGATAGCATTGCCCGAAACATAAACATTTTCGTTAATAAATGCATCGTCCTTAAGCTTTGCATTATCAGATACACAAGAATCATCACATGCACATGCATCATCATAAATCCAACAATTACCTTGTTGTGAGAGATTATAATAGCCCGAAACCCAACCACCTTTATCTCCTGCCTTTACGTCCCCAAAATCTTTGAGGGCTTGAATGCGATACAGCCAACCAAAACCATCTTCGAGTTTTTCGTCTTTGAGAATAATGTACTTCTTGTTTGTTTCTTGTGACATAGTTGTAACTATTAGTTTGTTATGTGAGGACTATCCCTTATCGTTTGACAATGCAAAGGTACGAAATGTTTTGGCGAAATCCAAGTGAAATCACGCTTTTAACTTTCCATTAACACTTGGCCTTGTTTTTACATTGGTGATTTTTTTGCTTTGTAGCCGCCTATCTTCTTGTTGGCGCGGTGTTATACCATCTAAGAAACAAACGTGCAGGAGAGGAAAGAATAGTCACCTTACATTTTTGTTTGTAAGGTGACTATTGTGTCGTTTAGTAGGAAAAGTCGATGATGTACAAGTAATCATCAGAATAATTCTCCAAGATTACTTGGAAAGAAAGCAGGACTTTTGCTACCGATTCAAAGTAATAATCATCATAGTCAAGCGAACCAAAGAAAAAGCCGTCACACGTTGGCAAAATCTCCGATGCCTTATCTCGGTTATTAAGGACGAACTCGCATTTATCGATTAGTTCTTCAATTTCGCCCTTGGAGATAATCGCAGTCGTCTCATCTTCATTAAGAGAACCCGAAAAGAACTCAAATAGAAAATTCACCTTTCTGAAATATGCAAGAAATTCAAAATTCTCACAATCAATGTCATTAAGTTCATCAATTAGTTTTTCATAATCCTTCCAACTATTGGTGTTTGTTTTAACCATAGACTTAGCGATTTTTGTAACGTTGATGTCGAGTCCCATAATGATAACTTTTTTATTACTGTTTGTAATTAGAGGAATGCCCCTCGTTGTTTGATGATGCAAAGATACGAATTTATTTTGGAAAATCCAAGTGATCTTCGGATTTTAACTTTTCACTACACGTTTTGCAAAAAAGAAATGTCCAAACTTATGTTTAACAAAGGGTGAAAGTTCTGTGTCATAGTATGCTTGAAAATCGATACTTGGAAAAATCCATTGAGGAAATCTATCTAACTTTCTCGCGATTTCTTTTGCAAACTCTTTTTCGTTTTTGTACCAACCAATATATGTGTTGGAAACTACCCCCTTTTTGCAATTTTCAATTCCGAATAACATAACAAACATACCACCAAGATATTTTTTATGGTTTTCGCTTGCCTGCATAAGACTGTTCTGCTGCTCTTTGATAAGTTCATCAAAGATATTGGACAATGCAACATTTTCTTCAATGTTTGCGACTTGTTGGGTAACTGACTTCATACTGATTATAGTGTAATTGTTTTTGTACTCGAAGTGAGATTCGAACTCACACGGACGCAATGTCCAAGGGATTTTAAGTCCCTCGTGTCTACCATTCCACCATTCGAGCATTTGTTTCATTTTGGTACTGCAAAGATACGAAACAATTTCGGATAATGCAAGGAAAAACGATGATTTAACTTTTCATTAACGTTTATGTTAAAATAATTAACACTTTTTTTTAAGGTGGGACGGAGACTATACTCTTTCGTTCCACCGAAACCTATCAAACGGCAACTCACCCTTGTTTGATAATGCAAAGGTACGAAATAATTTGGCGAGATGCAAGTGTTCTTCCGATTTTAACATTTGAAATTTTGATAGTCAATTATAAGGTAGTGTTGGCCTTTGGTTTATTGGTTAGTGTTGTACCGACCAATGAACAGAAGTTCAATAAACAAGCATAGAGCAAAAAAAACCACTACCTTTATTAGGTAGTGGAATGTATGATATTTAGAGATAGGCTTCTTTATAGTAGTTACAAAGGTCTATAATTTTATTGAGGAGTCCCAAGATGAAATCGTTTTCTTCCGCGAAATCTGCGTGTTTGACGAGTTCTTCTTTCGTGTAACTTTTACCACAATAGGAAAATTTGTCGTGGTAAGGAAGATATGTTACAAATTCATCATAAGGAAGCCACAGATTGAAAGTATAGAAATATCTCTGACTTTTGATTTCGACATCATCCAAGATTTGTGTATAATTTGAGATAACCATATTTGACACCTTGGCATCCTTAATGAAGGCTTCTCCACTAATTGTAGAATGTCGGTCAATAACTGCATTTCCTGCAACGCAAGCAAACTCACAAACCTCCGAATCATTCAAGATTTTGGCGTTCCCACTAACGTGAGGGTTTCCAAAGGCGATGGAATCATCATAAATCCAACAATTACCTTGTTGAGAAAGGTTGCGTTCACTTGCCACCCAACCACCTTTGTCTCCCGCCTTTACGTCCCCAAAATCCTTGATGGCTTGAATGCGGTACAATGTTTTGCCGTAATAATTTCGCGTTTCATCGGTCAGTTGGTACTTCTTTTCTTCTTGCATGGTGGTATGTTGTTTGTTGTTTATAATTTGAGGAATACCCCTCATTGTTTTACGATGCAAAGATACAAAATAATTTCGATATGTGCAAGTGAAATCAGGATTTTAACATTCCATTTAACACTTGAAATTTAGATAGTCAGTGATAATGTATTGCTGATCTTTATCCTTATATTCCACCTTAATATCATTATTGTTTGGTGTCGTTTGGTATGCCATACAATAGATATCATAGGTTTCATCAATTAGGTCAGTTAGTGTAGAGTCATCTTCAAATGCAGTTTCATCATAAACAATCTGTAGCTCATCTAATGTAATGATGATATAGAAATGCTTTTTCTCCATACTTTTGCGTTGTTATTTGTTAGTTAGGTTCATCAAAATTACATTAGCCAATTGGTTCACTTGTTTCACGTAAACTTGGTTATATGCTTCCTCATCAAATATTTCTTTTTCATCTTCAACCTTCACAATCAACGCGTCACTTGAAAGGAGGAGACTATTGCAATAATTGATTTGCTCTTGATATTCGTCGGTCAATTTATCTCTATAGCTTTCAATTTCATGTTTGAAATCTTCGATACGGCTGATAAAGATATCAACTGACATTTTGTTGGGTATTGTGTTCTCTTTCAAAATAAAATCGTGTGTGGGCTTGTATGATTCCATAATATACGTCTATGTGCTGAATTTATTCCTTATATTCGATTTTGATTTCATAAAGTGGGTAAGTGAGTTTAAGGTACTTCAACTCACACTTAAATTCAGTTTCATAAACCGCGTGTACTTTAATAACGTATGTACTACCATCACTATTTTCACGCGTTGTTTCACCATAAAAAGTAGGATAAAGTTCACCACCAATCTTAGTGTAGATTTCTTGCACGTTATAGAATTTCATATAGCGCAGTCGGAAGCCATCACAGAGATATAGTGTTTCATTTTCATACCCCAAAACGTCCTTAATGAAAGGTGGGAAATTATCTTGCCACTTATCGTAGGTTTTAGTACTTTTATTGTACATTCGGTATGTCACCTTAGGATGCAAGATATCAAAGTAATAATCTTGTGCTGCAAGGTTGAAAGTCACGCAGATAAAGAGAAAAACCAAAGCAATTTTTTTCATTTGTGTTATTTGTTTGATGATGTTATGTGAGGAATATCCCTCGTTGTTTGACAATGCAAAGGTACGAAATAAAATCGTGGAATGCAAGCAAAATCGGGAATTTAACATCTCATTAACGTTTACGTTAAAATAATTCACACTTTTTTTTATGGTGGGACGGAGACTATACTTTTTGGCTTTACCCAAACCCACCAAACGGAGACTCACCTTTGTTTGATAGTGCAAAGATACGAATTTATTTTGGGTTGTGCAAGTAAAAACGAGGATTTAACGTTCCATTAACGCTTGGTTCTTTGCATATATCTATTTATAATTGAAAATAAAATAATCATAAAATTAGTAAATGAAATTAGGTAGTCACAACACTATGACTTATTTAAGACCAAAAGTTTTTTGGCAGCGTTTATTGCCTTTTGTTGGTAGGTGTCAATCAGTTGATTATAAGGTTCAGCACTCATTGGGGGCTGTTGGTTATGATTTAAGGCTGTTTTGGGGCGATGATGGTAAGTTAGAATATCGGCATGGTTTTTTGCGTTTCTCAGCCGATAACATAGATGAGGTACTAAGTTATGCAGAATTAAATAATATCATCGTTAGAGTGCTATTAGAAGTACGTTATTATAATAAGGGATTGATTGGTAACATTGATGAGTTACGTTCAAGGTTCAAGGTTTATTGTTCTGAAATCGAAGAGAAATATCCTTCTATTCTATTCTTTGGTGGCCAAGAATCGGGCAGTGGCGAAAAGCTATATACGTTTAAGAATGATACGGGCAATTTGGCAATTGAAGAGTTACATAGTTCTGTTACAAGTTTGTTTAAGAGCCACAACAAGTTTCTTAGAATGATAGATGACTTATTTCCAATCATATACTCTCTAATCAAGAATGAGAAAAATATAAGGGCTTATCAAAACAATAAGGATAAAGAGAACACGTATTTATACGTGGACTATGTTGAAGTACAATGATTGATATTACATAGGTTTTAGACAACCAAGCGATTACAAATAAAAACCACCCTACACATGATTTATGTGGGGTGGTTTTGTTGTTGTGTTTATTATCGCTTGAAATAGTAATTACCCTCGCACCAAAATACGTTTTTAAGGACTTCAAGAATTGTATCGTACGTCAATTCTTCATCATCAAGGTCTACATTATATTTTTCAATGTACCAACTTGCGAAAGAATAGAGTATGAAATAACATAGTATATTATTCCTTTATGGTTACTACCATTGGGTGAACTCCAACACCCTCTATCCCATTTGCAAAAGCATTTGGGACTGCTTTTAACATTATATTATATGTGCCATTAACATCAGTATGTGACGTTCTGCATATTCTCTTAATAAAGACTTTCACAAATTCCAACCTTTATTTAAGATTTAATGATTTTCGTACAACGAATAATTTGGAATCTCTCCTTTTACTGATGAAAGGTCGATATCAGAAAACACAAAAGGAAGGGGTACTTTGACATCCATTTTTGAGTTAGTTACTTCTTTAAGTTTCTGTTTTTCTTCTTTTTTATACATATCACATTTATTTATTAGCGTTTGAAATAGTAATTGCCTTCGCACCAAAAGACGCTTTTAAGTACTTCAAGAATTGTATCGTACGTCAATTCTTCTTCTTCAAGATCTACATTATATTTTTCGATATACCAACTTGCGAAAGAATAAATGTCATCAAACATACCAAAAAAGTTCTCTTCAAACTTTTGGATTGTCTCTTTTTCCGATCCGAGGTTTTGAATGTAAATTAGAAACGCAGTTGTCTCAGTCTCATCTAAGTTAATAGCAATATAATGAAACAACCAAAACACCTCTTCGGTCATTTGTCCTTTATTACATCGTGCGTTCAAGAAATCAGCAAGCTCATTCTCACTTTCATCTTCACCTTCAAAGGTTAGATTAGTAATAACGTTAGGTGCGAAGAATGAGTTAAAGTCGGCAAGATTGGAAAATTCAAAATCGTTGCACTCAATCGTTTCATTGTTAGAAAGAGTAATCAATAAAGTAAACATACTTGTTCTTTATTTATTCAAGTTTTCAACAATAGTTTTCAAATCTTTAATGATATCCTCCATTTCATTGATATTTGTCTCTTCTTCAATAGACCTAATCGCAACCTTTATGCCACCTTTTTTGCCTTTATAAAACTTAAAAGAAAATCTTTCTTCCCCCCATTTATCCCAAATAATTAAAGAGAAGCCACGCGACTTTTTATCTTTATTATAATAAATTGAGAAGTTAGTAAAAAGATTATATCCTAAACAAAACAAACATTCGTAAATTTTGTTTCTATTGATTTGGAGTTTGTCTTCAATGAATAAAACAAACTCTTCCATTTCAACGAAATCGTTCTTTGTCTCATTTAAAAATTGTGGTGTTCTAACCATATTGATATTTCTTTTTTGTTATTATACCATTAGTACTCGAAGTGGGATTCGAACCCACACGGACGCAATGCCCAAGGGATTTTAAGTCCCTCATGTCTACCATTCCATCATTCGAGCAGAACCTTTGACTTAACTTGATAGTGCAAAGGTACGAAATAATTTCGAGAAATGCAAGCCTTAGAGCGAATTTAACATTACATTAACGTTTGGTACTCTTATTGTTGGTGATAGTCGTAAATGCTAACCACTTCTTTGCTAAAGTTTTCTCTTAATGTATCGCTGTGTTTCTTTAAGTTCAATAGCATAACGCTATCATTATTAAACTGCTCTTCGTTCCACTCATAAATGTGAGTACATTCTTCCATTTCAGCGATGAGTTGTTCCATCACATCAATTTTTTGGGTGAAATAAGGGTGAGTATTTTCATCCAAATTAAACTGATCAATTACTTTGATAAGGTCTTCCTTGGCGGTAGAAAGATTAAATTCAATATCTTCCACAACCTTCTTAATTTCTTCTTGTGTCATAATTCAACGATTACTTTATTTATTTGATACCGCAAAGATACGAAATAAAATCGAGAAATGCAAGCGAAATCAGGTTTTTAATTTCCATTAACACTTATAATAAGTCTTTTTACTTTGTGATAATTTACTCCGTACATGAGAGTTAATTTTTACGATGTTTTTCAATACCACATTTAGGACAACCACACCCACTTAGATGATGATTTGGCGTTTGCCAAAACTCTCCATGCTTAGAGCAAATAATGCAAACCTTTGTTTTTCTATTCACATAATCCACTTTGGAATAATCGTATTTATCCCCATGAATCTTCTTTGCTTTAGCAATGAACTCATCTGTTGTACATGTTTGTTTTTTAGACTTACATTTTGGACACCCTTGACCTCGTAAATGAGCACTTGGCGTTTGCCAAAATTCCCCGTGCTCATGACAAATGATACAGACCTTGGTATAATTATTTACATAATCCACTTTGGAATAGTCATATTTATCACCATGAACTTTACGAGTTTTTTTAATAAACTCTTCTTTGGAAAAACTACGACGTTTACCTTTGACTTCATAGGCACATTTAGAACATCCATAACCATTGAGGTGACTATTTGGTGTTTGCCAAAATTCCCCATGCTTAGGACATATAATACAAACCTTAGTAAGCGCACCAACATACTCCACCTTGGAATAATCGTACTTATCACCATGAACCAACTTCGCCTTAGCGATAAATTCCTCTTTTGTCTTTTTCTTAGGCATGTTTTAATATAATTTTATGACTTCCTTCTAAGGGGAAATGCCATTGTTATTTGACAATGCAAAGGTACGAAATGATTTCGGAGAATGCAAGCAAAATCGGGAATTTAACATTTCATTAACGTTTGGCCTTATCAGTTTTTTTTGCCTTGTAAGTCCGTTTCTTGTTATTGGCATAGTGTTATTACGTCAGAATAGTGAACGTGAAGGAGAAAGAAAGCATACCATGTTATATAGCATGCTTTCTTCTCACCATAGTTCTATCTTAATATAGTGGGAAAATGAGACCGACAAACTGATCAAACTTTTCAATGTCATCCACGATACTTTGTGTCTCCTCGTCGTGGTTGAATCGTGTCATATCTTTTCGAAGAACATTGAAATCGTCATACAATTCATTAAACATATGTTTTACTTCATCTGTAAGATCTTCTTTTGTGATATACCGCGTTTCAAACGGATAAATCTTTCTCTCTTTAAGTTCATCTAAAGCATCATCAACGTGGTCAACGAAAATAGAAAGTCGCTTATTTAGAGTGTCTCCCTTATCGGATAATGCAGAAAAAATGTAACCACCACGATGATCCACAGCATCATAACATTTTGTGGACAACTCATCAATTACGTCAATGAAAAAACAAAGTTGCTCTTCGACAGGCCAAATCTTAAAATCGTAAGTTTTTACTCGTTCAATATTTTCTATCATAACATTCCGTTTATTAGGTTCATATTTGGAAAGGTCTCCCTATCCGTTGTTTGATGATGCAAAGGTACGAAATGATTTCGGATAATGCAAGTAATCTTCGGATTTTAACTTTCCATTAACATCTCCGTTAAATTTATTAACACTTTTTTTAAGGGTGGGTTGGAGACTATACTCTTTCGTTTCACCGAAACCTATCAAACGGAGACTCACCTTTATTTGATACTGCAAAGATACAAAATAAAATCGAGAAATGCAAGTGATCTCCCGACTTTAACATAAAAAAGTGGTACTTGTTTCACAACAAATACCACCATCAACAAATTAAATATAATTAAATTATGTTCACAGATTTTTATTTATTGTAATTTTCCGCATGTTTTTTTAGCGGAAGATAATATAGGTCTTCTACATTTTCATTGTAGTATTTATCATTGGCTGCAATGATAAGTTTTTGACCTTCTTCTCTCACTTTATATTCGGCGATAATATCACCAAAAGAATAGAGAGTAATGTAGAACACACCAAGACGAGACGTATCAAATGTCACTTCAATTTGGTCAAGTTCCACACATTCCTTTTGATAAAGGAACGGCAATGTTTCAATAAGGTCAATAACGTCCTTCGCGTTAGTAAACTCTGAACCTTCGCAGAAAACTTGGAAATCATTCTTTGTAGCCTCAACACCATATTCCGATTCAATTCGTGTGTAGAGGATTTCGAAAACGTTCTTAGTCATAACTATCTTTTCTTTTTTAAGTTGAAAATTCAATTACCATTGAGGTTTATCCCTCGTTGTTTGACAATGCAAAGATACAAAATAATTTCGGATAATGCAAGCAATCTTCGGATTTTAACATTACGTTAACGCTTGGCCATGTCTTGGGGATTTGTCTTGTAAGTCTATTTCTTATTGCTGCTTGTAGTTGTACCAACTGAGTGGAAATCTTTCAGGAGAGAGGAAATAAGACCTTACTTATTGAATGTTTCAAAGAATCCGACCAATAAGATTATCGCTGAAATTATTAGCCACAGAATATCAATCGTTTTGTTTATCTTTTTCACCATCACTCCAAACATTGTTTTTTAGTCATTTCTCCAACCAATGCTACCATATAATACAAACCATCGGAAAACACGTTTAATAGAATCTCTCGCATTTGTTTTACTTCATAGCAATCATTCCAAGTCACGCTAAAAAACAAATGTTGAAACAATGAAAAGTTGTGCAAACCTTCCAAAAACTCATTAGTATCAATTTCCTCTTCTTTTTGAATGTTTTCAAAAATCTTTTTAGTTTTTTCAAACTGAGGCATAATCACATTAAAGATGCTTGTATTATAAGACGACTGATCTTCATCTTCCTTATAACTTTTATAGAGGTCATCAATTTGTTTAATGCTCTTAGTAACCTTCTCAAATAATTCTTTCATTGTTATCTGTTTTTTAGTTCAACATTATCGTGACCTTTATCAATCACAATGCAAAGATACGACATTATTTCGCCAAATGCAAGTACTATTCCGATTTTAACATTTCGTTAATGTTCTAATTACCTTATTAACCAACGTAGCTATAAAGCAACTCTTTCAGAGTGGGCTCATCATTGATAGACTTTCGAGTTTTGACACAAATCTGTCTAATTCGTTCATCTGTCATATTGAAACGAATAGAGAGTTCTTTATAGTCCATAGGTATATCACCAATCAAACCAATGTTACGCATAAAGATTTCTGCATCACGTTCATTGTTTGCATTTACTTTAATAATAACTTTCTTGGCCGTCTCTTCCATGTCTTCTTCAGCCACAAATGTCGTAAGGCTATCCACATTTTCAAGAACTACATTCTCGTCTTGTGTTAAGCCAAAGCAATTTTGTTTCTTCTTGCAAGTACGCATTGAACTTACAATACAAGTGGTGGCAAAAGTCTTAAATGTGGTTTCCTTATCATCATTATAATACTTAATAGCCTTTTCCAAACCAATAATGCCTGCATTCAAAAACTCTTCATATTTGATACTATAAACTGCGCCGTAGGCAAATTTATTAGCTAACTTACAAATTAGTTCGTAACTCTCTTTATTAAAAGAACATTCCATTGTTGTATAATTTTTATTTTGAGTGTTAATAAATTAGTGGCATAAGATATCAGTTAATCCACCGATAATAAAAGTAGTCACACATCTTATTTGAAATTGGTTGCAATTCTTTTTCATCTTCCGTTATGCCCGAATCTATAAGCATTCCACGAACATCAGCATCATTTGACACATCCCATTTGGATAAATTAGGTATGAATTTTTCAGCAAACAAAAACATCCAAGCCATATTTTTTACGTTTGACACATTCCACTCCGAAAGATCGGAAGTGAAATTATAAGCAAAAGCAAACATACGATACATGTTTGTAACCTTTGAAACATCCCATTTGGAAAGGTCACAATTGAAATACCAAGCACACTCAAACATATGAGACATGTTCGTAACATTCGAGACGTCCCACTTATCAATTTTAATATGGCCAATGAGTAAGCCTTCAAACAACCAAGACATGTCGGTAATCTTGGACGTATCAATGAAGTTCAAGTCAGCGTCACAGCCTTGGCGTTCAAGCTCTTTCTTGATTATCTCACGCAGTTCAAATTTTGTGTTGGGTGTTACCTTATTCATCGTTTTGTTGTTCTTGTTTGTTGTATGAGGACTATCCCTCGTTATTTGATGGTGCAAAGGTGCAAAATAAATTCGGCATATCCAAGTGAAATTAGGTTTTTAACTTTCCATTAACACTTATAATAATCCTTTTTACTTTGTGATAATTTACTCTGCACATGAGAGTTTATTTCTCTTACATTTGGGACAACCATGACCCCTTAGATGATTGTTTGGCGTTTGCCAAAACTCTCCATGATTGGGGCAGATAATACAAACTTTGGTATGAGCATTGGAATAATCCACTTTGGAATAATCGTACTTATCACCATGAATTTCTTTTGCCTTTTTAATAAACTCTTCTTTTGTCGAAGTTTGCTTTTCAACCCCACATTTTGGGCAACCTTGGCCACTTAAATGATTATGAGGTGTTTGCCAAACCTCACCATGCTCAGGGCAAATTATACAAACCTTGGTTCTATTATTTACATATTCCACTTTAGAATAATCGTACTTATTTCCGTGAACTAAACGAGCCTTTTTAATAAAGCCTTCTTTGGATAATATTAGTCTTTCACGAGTTTTATCAGCCTTACATTTAGGACAACCTTGACCACTTAAATGATTAGAAGGTTTTTGCCAAAATTCCCCATGCTCTGGACAAATGATACAAATCTTGGTATAGTTGTTTACATAATCCACCTTTGAATAATCATACTTGTCACCATGAATTTTACGAGCCTTTGTAATAAAATCTTTTTTGGATGAACGGCGATATTCGCCTTTATTTTTATTAGCACATTTAGGACAGCCACAACCACTTAAATGATGAGATGGTGTTTGCCAAAACTCCCCATGTTCGGGGCAAACGACACAAACTTTTGATTTAGTGTCAATATACTTCACCTTGGAATAATCGTACTTATCACCATGAATCTTCTTTGCTTTAGCAATGAACTCATCTGTTGTACATGTTTGTTTTTTAGACTTACATTTTGGACAACCTTGGCCTTGCAAATGAGCATGTGGGCGTTGCCAAAACTCTCCATGTTCGGGACAAATGATACAGACCTTAATATAGTCTTTTACATAATCTACTTTGGAATAATCGTATTTATCCCCATGAACCAACTTAGCCTTAGCAATAATTTCATTCGTCGTAATTTTACTCATACTATTTAAGTTAATCTTATGGTTGACTTTAAGAGGACTATCCCTCGTTATTTGATGGTGCAAAGGTACAAAATAATTTCGAGAAAACCAAGCAATCTTCCGATTTTAACATTCCATTAACGTTTGGAGGTTGTATTTCTTGTTACATGTGAGCGTTAGACAATTTAATTTAGGCTTACGTATCGTAGGTTATTAAATTTCGGTTTTAATTCTTCCGTCATTTTTTTTGCCATTGTAAACATTTCATTTATACCAATAATCTTCGATACATCCCATTTAGAAAGGTCAGAAATGAAAGATTCTGTGAACTTGAACATGCCATCCATATTTACGACATTTGAAGTGTTCCAATTAGACAAGTCAGAATTAAAACACCTTGTAAAAGCAAACATATAGTGCATTGTTATAACCTTTGAAACATCCCATTTGGAAAGGTCGGAATTAAAAGCACTTGCACTACAAAACATACCATCCATTTTAATGACATTCGATACGTTCCACTTGGATAAGTCCGAATTAAAATTAGAAGCATATCTAAACATATCTGTCATATCCTCAACACTTGAAACATCCCACTTTGAAAGGTCAGCAGTGAACTTTTCGCACATAAAAAACATGCAATACATGTCCGTAACGTTCGACACATCCCACTTATCGATTTTAATCTTACCAATCTCCAAGCCATAAAACAAGTTAGACATATCAGTGATTTGAGACACATCAATAAAATTCAAATCAGCATCAGCTCCTTGACGATGAAGTTCGGTTTCAATTAAATACCTAAGTCCATCTTTTGTTGTTACACTTACCATATTTGTTTAGTTAATTGTAGTTATAATTTATCATAAAATAATTTGGGTGGCTACTTTCACAAGCTGCCCCCCCAACTAAATCATAAATGCGTCACGATTTGAAAACCATTTCCGCCACCACACGGAAATCGCGCTAAAACTAAGCCGTATTCATTGTTGTTCTAAATATACATTCTTCCATCTTCATCTTCTATTTCATTGGCAACACTTTGCCCTAAGAACAACAACCAAAGTCGTTCATAGCATTTATGTCCTCAACATCTTTCCAATTATATTATACTACTTTTGAGCCAATTTTCCAAATTAAACTTGGTTGTTTTTGTTTGGTTGAGGCTTATTTATTCACCTTGAAGTTACTAAGCTATTCAATTAAATCTCGTTGACTTCTTCAATTTCACAACAAATTTCGTCATTATCCTTTGAAAATGCAACGAGCTTATTTAAGCTCTTATACACTTTGAAAATTTCTTCGATGGTATGTTCCTTATCATACTCCCACTCTGTCATCCAAAAGCTAAGGCAGTCGTAAAAAGCCTTTTTTTGAGCAGCAATAGCTTTTTCAACATCCCCCATAACAAAACCCTTGTGAGTTACTGCGGTCTCGTTGTCGCCAATGTTTTCGATAATAGTAATGAGATAAACCTTATTGTCCATAGTTCTAATAAGTTATTTATTTATTTTTGATAACGTCTAAAATGTAAATATTAGTTCACAGAAAGCGAAAGTAGTTGAGATTAAAACTCATCAACAACTTCAATGTCGCAGTAAATCTCATCACAATCATGGGCTAAGGCAACAAGGCAATCTTCTTTTTCGATGATTTCAAACACTTCTTCAAGTTGGCGTTCACCTTTATAATCCCAATTTCTCATCCAAGTGTCAAGGCAGTTATAGAACGCCATTTTTTGAGCTTCAACCGCACGCTCTTTGGAATTGATAACGACAAACTTATTTGTTACAGAAGTTCCATTACCCTCAATGTCTTCTGTCAATTTAATGACGTAAATCTTAGTGTACATAATTTGGATATTTGTTGTTTACCTTTACAATATAGTGGCTACTTCACTCAAAATGAAAGTATTTGGAAAATTTACCAAGGACGACAACCATCTATTTCGTTAATTTCACATCCATCATAAATAATAGAGGTACTGCTACCACCACCTTCATCTGAATCATAATAATCTGTCTTTGTGGCAAGTTTTTCTTGTACCCGTGCATCAATAATCAAATTGATATTTTCCTCCAATTGTGAAGCAAACAATTTGCGATTATCTTCATTTTCAAGAAGTGTCTTAACAAGGCCAAAAGTCCAATTTTCTACTTCTTTTTTGTACACTTGATGTTCCAAGAGTTGAGTTGAACACTCATTAGCCTTAGTTTTGTACTTAGCCAATTCTTCTTCAATCTTAATGAGACGTTTGATTAACTCGTCTTTCTTGAATGTTTTCAAGTATTTTTCCTCATCCATCTGATTCATTGTGTAGCTATTTTTATTTGTTGTGTGAGGACTATCCCTCATTGTTTGACAATGCAAAGGTACGAAATGATTTTGAGATATGCAAGCAATCTTCCGATTTTAACATTTAGTTAACCTTTGAAGTTTGTATTAAGAGTGGGAGTGGCTTTCCACCACCCCACAACATTTGTTTTCAATCTTCAAAAATAGGCCACCCATCTTCCCCATTAACAGTTCTAACACATGTGTTCTCGTGTACGAAATCTTCACTTTCATCAAACAAGCCACGCTGTTCAGCAATATCTGCCACAATTGCACCTTCATACCATGTTGAATATCTTTTGGGGTTGTCTTTGATTTCATCCTCAACATCAACCTCAATTGTTTGACGAGACACGTAAACTTTTTCAATCACTACTTCGTATTTCTTTTTTGCCATAATGTTGTGTATTTGTTTGTTTCTTGTTACTTAATCAATATCACTATGCAAGTCTTCATATACAAAGTTAATACCATCAGCAACCTCAAATAACTCCTCGTTGGTAATCCCATCGGGCGTGAGGGTATCAAACATTGCACACTTCAAATCGTCCATCTCATCTTGGTTGAGTTCTCTAACAGACTTGCTGCCATACCATATTTCTTTTACCATAATGCTTTTATTTTTTATTACGCCCATAAGATAATGACAACCTCACGGAAAATGAAAGTAACTTAGGAACTTCTCTGTTACCTTGTTTGACGATGCAAAGATACGAAATAATTTCGTCATATCCAAGCCTCAGCAAGATTTTAACATTCCATTAACATTTGACTATTTTCAAGCGATTGGTGAAATGTGGGTAATAGTATTGCCAACAAAACTACTCATTTGAGTAATTATCTAACCAAACTCTTTCGAGTTGTAGGGAGTTAATCCTCCCCACAAAACAAAAGAATTGTTTTCAAATCTCGTTCATCAAACCAATATACAAAGTCATAAAGGTAGACCTTTTCAAAATTTTGCAAAAATACTTCCAAAGTTACATCATCATCATAATCGTGTTCATTAGCAATATCTTCAAAATCACGTTCAGCAATTGCCTTAAGTGCAATTAAAACATTTTTTTTCTTGTGGCTTGCCCACAACTTGTTAATGCGTTCTGCAAGCACATCAAAATCTTTCCCCCATCTACCCATCTCAAAAAGAGGTGTGCCATAAATGCCATCTACGATTTTATCGTAAACTTTATTCATTGGGTGCCCGTCGGTATTAGAGTAATATGAAAATGGGGTTCTCAAAGCATATTCTACCTTATCGTCGGAGTTTGTCAAGTCGTTGAACCAATCAATAGATAGTTTCGTCACGAACGTAAGGATGTCGATTTCCGTTTCGTTAAGACGTGAAAGGTTTTCAGAAAGTTTGCTACGATTCATAATATCTATTTTTTAATTGTTTGTTTATTACCAATATGGTATCAGCTTATCACTGAATATGGCTACAATATGCGGAATAATTTACCGAAATCTAAAGTAGTTGAAATTAAACTTCTTCTACAACCTCAATATCACAATAAATCAAATCACCAACTTCTGTCTCTACTTTGATTCTGTTTCCTTCATAGGTGATGTTAAAAGCATCTTCGAGAAGGCTTCCATCATTATACCCCCACTCATCCATCCACTTGTTAAGACAATCATAAATCGTCTTTTTTTGGCGCTTACGAGCCTTTGTTTCATCACCGATAACCACGCCATGATGAGTGACGATAGGATCTTCAAAAGCAATGATTTCAACCAAAGTGATAAGATAAATCTTCTTTTCCATAATGCTATTCGTTTATTTGTTTTTGATTACGACCACACAAAGTAATCGTTTGTCATTGAACTGAGGTTTATCCCTCTATCATTTTGACACTGCAAAGATACGAAATAATTTGGGAGAAGGCAAGCGAAATCGGCTTTTTAACATTCCATTAACACAAGCGTGAATTATACGTAATATTTTTTTAATGGGGTGCGTTGGAGACTATACTTTTTCGTTTCACCGAAACCTATCAAACGGAGACTCACCATTGTTTGATAATGCAAAGGTACGAAATAAAATCGTGGAAAGCAAGCGATCTCCCGACTTTAACACTTGAAATTTAGTCCCGTTTGTTTTGGATAGGTCGTATGGAAACAGATAGAATGCATCGCCAACCTAATCGCTATTTTAAGGCCATTAGAGGCGCCCATATCCATCAGCAAAGGAAACGTCCGACGGCAGGCGTAAACGCAATCAGAGACAAAATAAACCGCGTAGGTGGAGCGTATCTATTATGACACATGGCAGGGACTCAAGAAAAAATTGGGGCGGCTGAAATGCCACCCCATTATAAACCAAATACTAAATACCTTCTTTATTGGAGAAATGTTTTTCATCATAGTCTTGCACTATGCTATCAAACATTTGCTGAAACACATAGCAGCGTATAATGACATCACACTTACACGGATCACCAATGTATTTCGACAAGTCGTAGCCACACTCATAGCAAGCTTTCTTGAGCAAGTCCATATTTTGACGAATGTAGTCACTTGCTTTCTTTGGACAAGAAATATGCCCACCACTTTTGTACCCCGTAACAGCGTCGTGGACGTCAAAGTTCTCCGTGACTTGGCTATTGAACATCGTTGCAAGGCTTTTCTTAATGTCCTTCTTCACATTCTTGTAATAGTCGTACTTTTTCATTTGGTTACTTGCTTGATTTAATTATAGGGCGAAGTGAATGAGATTTACTTTGCGATAACTACATAGCCGTTTTGCTCCTTATCAACGACATAGTCAGCAATTAGTTTAATGACATCTTCCACCAAGTCGATAAGTTCAACCACGTTGTCAGTAACAACGCATTGAGCCGTATTAAACTTAGATTTAATGTACTCAACAAATTCGTTTGCCACATCCGTAGCAGAGAAAGTTACGCACTTCTTAACCAAATCGATAATGATCTCTTTCTTCATTGTATCTTTTGTTTGTTTGTTGTTGTGTGAGGACTATCCCTCATCGTTTGACAATGCAAAGGTACGAAATGTTTTGGCGAAATGCAAGTGATCTCCTGTTTTTAACACTACGTTAACGCTTGGCTCTATCTGTTTCGGAGTCACACGGAACGGAGAGAATAGAGCACCGACCCAATAGCCGTTTTAAGCCCATCATAGACGCTCCCACCACAAAACAAAATAAACACCTAACAGCAGGAGAAAAGTCCGTCAGAAACGAAATAAAGCGACGAAGTCGGTAACGTAGTCAGCACCCACCGCCAATATAAGGTGCTACTCATTTGAGTAATAATCACCTATCAATACAAAGAAAGCCCCAAGCCTTTCGACTTGGAGCACTTATCGTCTACGTGGAGAGGTGGCAGTAACTTAGTCCATTTGCACTTCTTTGGCGATTTTCTCAGCGTCCCAATCTGAGAGCCTACCTTTGAACGACGTTGCACCACAGAGCATATAGGTCTTACTCTTCACATTCGACATATCCCACGCAGGAAGGTCAGAATCGAATGACTTTGCATTGTAGAACATACATTCCATGTCCGTCACTTTCGACACGTTCCAACTCGAAAGGTCGCAGTTGAACAACGTTGCGTTATCGAACATGTAAGCCATGTTGGTTACATTCGATACGTCCCATTGGTCAATCTTTATATTCCTAATCTCCAAATCTTGAAAGAGATAGGACATATCCGTAATCTTTGACGTGTCAATGAAATTCAAGTCGGCATCTTTGCCTTGACGCTTGAGTTCCTGCTCGATGATTGCGCGAAGTTCTGCCCACGTGGTGGGAGTCACCTTGATTGCGTTCATAACGTTGTTCATTTCGTTGTTGTTGAGAGTTGCCATAACGATCTCTGTTTTGTTGTTTTGGTTACACCTATAAGATAATAACTATCTCACGGAAGATGGAAGGAAACAAGGATCTAACTTATCACAGCGTAACGCCGTTTCCTTGTTTGACGATGCAAAGGTACGAAATAATTTCGCGAAATGCAAGCAAAATCAGGTTTTTAACTTCCGTTAATACAAGTGTGAATTATATGTAATATTTTTTTTATTGGGTAGGTTGGAGACTATACTCTTTGGTCTTACCCAAACCCACCAAACGGCAACTCACCCTTGTTTGGTACTGCAAAGATACGAAATAAAATCGTGGAAAGCAAGCGATCTCCCGACTTTAACACTTGAAATTTTAGCCACATCTGTTTAGCCCACTTGTACGGGAACGAATAGAGTGCAGCACCGGCCTACTCTCCATTTTAAGGCCGTTAGAGACGCTCATACTACATCAGCAAAGGAAATACCCAACAGACCACGCAAAGCCCGTCAGAAACAAGATAAAGTGGGACACGTAGAATGAAAGAACAGTTGTGGTGTTGTAAGTCTATGCCTACAATTGATAGCACCAATAGCTCACTGAAACGGGTGTAATAACAAGTTTATTCTCACCACGCGCTCATTTATTGGTGTCGTAATAATAGCACACAAAAAAATGCCCTCGTTTCACAACGAAGACATTTAACGACATTATTTGTTAATTATATTAATATATTAAATTTTATACAGGTTGATCTCTTGGCATAGCACGTTCTCATTAAAATGTTACTATAATTTAATTAAATTATTACGTGGGCTGGTCTCTTGGCATTATACCTTGGTTTTAAGTTTTGCACCCTACTATAAAACCGATATTCGGAAGAACTTTCGGGCACGATTCCTGTTCTTTATTGCTTTGTATTAAAGCGTTTTGACCTCTTCCTGCAAAGACTTGTGGTAGATGTCCTTAAGTTTGTCACGGCACTCATAAAGAGCGTTCACGACCTCAACAAGGTCTTCTGAATAGCCCCATTCCGTGTAAGGTTCCAACATCTTATCGAGTTGGATAAGGTCGGCGTGAGCGTACTTCTTTGTTGCTGCTGTAATCATAATTCTAATTACTTGTTTGATGTTGTGTGAGGACTATCCCTCATTGTTTGACGATGCAAAGATACGAAATAAATTCGCGAAATGCAAGTAAAATCAGGTTTTTAACATTCCATTAACGCTTGTGGATTGGGGCTATTGGTTCTTTTGTCTTGTAAGCCCGTTTCTTGTTAGTGACTTAGTGCTCTCTATCCAATGTTAGAAGGCGGAAGAGAGAGAGGGATATATGTCCATACATAGTATGTTCAATAAGCACCTATCAACACAGAAAGCCCCAAGCCTTTCGACTCGGGGCAATTTTCGCCTGCATGTGGAATTTAGTCCGTAAGAGCTACATTAGCAACCTTTCGACGACTTAATTCGAGGGTTGCCCATTGAATAATTTCCGGCACATTCCATACCGATGGGTCACCTTTGAAGGATGTTGCACCCGTAAACATACCTGTTATATATTCCGCGTGAAGTATGCTTGACACAGCCCATTTAGAAAGGCCACAATTAAATGACCTTGCATCGTAAAACATATAGCTCATATCTGTAACGCTCGACACATTCCAATTGGAAATATCACAATTGAATGACCTTGCACTATAAAACATACGTTTCATGTTTTGCACATTCGACACATCCCACGACGATAAATCAGCATTAAAGAAATAGGCATCTTCAAACATAGATTCCATATTCGTCACGTTTGACACATCCCATTTATCGATTTTGATATGACGAATATCAAGTTCACGAAACAAATCGGACATATCAGTCACACCCGATACATCGATATGATTCAAGTCAGCATCCATGCCTTGGCGTTCGAGTTCATACTCGATGATGACACGAAGTTCCTCCCAAGTGGTGGGGTGCAACGTGATTGCATTGTTTGCGTTCATTACGTTGTTCGTTTGTTTGGTGGTCGTTGTTTTGGTTATGTCCATAATATAAAGTTTTTACCAATAGCAGAAACGTGCTTTTTAATCCCATCAGTGGTCTCCACGCGGAGAATAAGGCCAACGGCCTACGTGATGATTAAACGTGGCTCAGGGCGAAAAAAAATACGTGGGTGGCGGTTAAACCACCAAACAAGCATTAGAACTCGAATGACGGAAAATGTTCAGTTACAAAGTCTTCTACAACCTCATCAATTACTTGCCCAAACACGTAGCAGCGTATCGTTACATCACAAGCCTCAGCACTATCAATATACTCATTCAAATCGCCACCAAACTCATTCAACGCGTCTTTAAGCAAGTCCATGTTATGGCAAAGGTTCTCTTCAGCTTGCCAAGAATTAAACGTATATGAACCGCTCGCGTTGCCCGTGATAGAATCATCAATGAAGAACTCATCGTGCACATCTTTTACAATGTCATCAATGCATGAATAGTCCTCAATGTTATGGTCATCAAACCAATCATTAAGTTTCTCTTGAATGTCTTCTTTCACACTCTTGAAATAATCATACTGTTCCATGTCTCTTATTCTTTTATCGTTTGTTAGACTTACCCTTTGAGGAATATCCCTCATTGTTTGACACTGCAAAGATACGAAATGATTTCGCCAAATGCAAGCAAACCTCCGTTTTTAACTTCCATTAACGCAAGTGTGAATTATACGTAATATTTTTTTTATTGGGTAGGTTGGAGACTATACTCTTTGGCTTTACCCAAACCCACCAAACGGAGACTCACCTTTGTTTGATACTGCAAAGGTACGAAATAATTTCGGAGAATGCAAGCGATCTCCCGACTTTAACACTTGAAAATTTAACCCCGTTTGTTTTGGATAGGTCGTATGGAAACAGATAGAATATAGCACCAAATAAACGTCGTTTTAAGGCCGTTAGAGACGCTCATACCCATCAGCAAAGGAAACCACACAACAGCAGGAGCAAAGCTCGTCAAAAGCGAAATAAAGCGGTAAAACCAAATTAGTTCAGTCAGTAGTAAGCAACAAAATACCCCCGACCTAAATTGGCCGAGGGTAACACATAAGCCTTATGCTTATTCTTCTATCTTCTATTTGGTCTTAATCACAAACTCACCGATATACACCATTTCCATCGTGGTCGAAGCCAAATGCCACTGCACTTCTTCATCATCGTGGTAGAGCATATAGCCCAACATCACCGATATATAGCGAGCGTCCACTTCATCATCAAGGAAGCGACAAAGCCAATCGCCAAAGCGGTTGTCCATCATTGAAATGAAGTCGGAGCGATCACTCCAATCTTCTTTAATCTTCTCGGACAGCCACGTTTTGTTTTCGACCATAAACGTGATGATTTTTTCTTTCCAATCATCGGCAAGCTCAATTTCAGCGTATGCCCTGTCGGTCGTCGTATTATAGAACTTAGGCGACCAAAGCTCGGAAAAGGACAAGCCCTTCACGAAGTCGGGACAAAGGTCGTGAAAAGCACTTGTGTAGGCTTCACAGCACGCTTTTTGGTAAGAACCAAAATCGAGGTCGAGGTCGTCGGCTTCTAATTCCTCATCCTCAAAATACTCACGATAGTGTTCCATGTTTTCGGGACAAAACTCGTTGTAAAGAGTGTCGGAATTGAACAACTCGCTTTCGTAGAAACCGGGGAAGAAGGGGAGTTGAATTTTGAAGTTTGCCATAATGTTGTACGATTAAGTGGTTTGTTGTTTCGATTACAAGTGCAAAGATACAAAACATTTTCGGAGAATGCAAGCAAAATCGGGAATTTAACATTCCATTAACGTTTCCGTTAATATAATTAACGCTTTTTTTTAGGGTGGGACGGAGACTATACTCTTTCGTTCTACCGAAACCCATCAAAAGCCAAGGTCGCTATTTTTTGATACTGCAAAGATACAAAACATTTTCGGGAAATGCAAGCTTTCGGGAGTTTTTAACATTACGTTAACGCTTGGTTCTCTCTCTGTTTATGTGGTCACAAGCAACACCGGCCTAATTGCTGTTTTAAGCCCGTTAGAGACACCCATGCCCATCAGCAAAGGAAATACCCGACGGCGGGAGGAAAGCCCGTCAGAAACGAAATAAAGCGGCAAGGCCGGTCTCATTTGTGGTGAGTTATAACGGCGCGGAAAAGCTGCGCAGCAGGAGAAAGCACAACTGCAGGGGCGTTTTAATCGCGCAGGGCTATAATATCATTGCACTTGAAACAAAAAAAACGCCCACCCATTTGGGCGGACGCTATTTGCTATCTTAAAAATAAAGGTCGTCGGAGAACTTGAAATCCCCGCGTTTGAGCTTTTGGCGCACGCGTTCCGTGTTAATATCGCCGTACCCGAAGGGGTGCAGGAACTGCATTAGGTACTTCAGCGTAGTGCGAGAGTAGTCCCAATTTCGTCCGAGCGTCACGTTCCCGAGATTGTCTACCTTTGCGACGATAGAGCGGTAAGACTGAAAGAACGTGCCGTTTTCAGTGCGCACGATGAACTGATTTGCGACTGCCTTACCCGAGCGAGGAGAAACGAGATTTTGTACCATAGTTGTAAGAATTTATTTGGTGGTTGTTTTGGTTGCGTCCACAAGCGAGGGCTATCCCCTCATTGTTTGACACTGCAAAGATACGAAATGATTTCAGGAAATGCAAGCGAATCTCCGATTTTAACACTTGAAATTTAGTATTGAGAGTTCCGTCGCAGGGCATCCAAACGGGTGCGAGTTCTCCCGTCGCATAATAGCCATTTTAAGCCCATCAGACACGCACACACCACACAGCAGGGGAAACGCCATACGGCAGGGGAAAGCCCGTCAGAAACGAAATAAAGCGGCAAAGCAGGACACGTTTCGATTTTGGTGGTGCTACTGCACACGTACGACTCTACTCATTTGAGTAATGATAATGCTATTAACCAAAAAAAAACCCCGATCCTTTTCGGACGGGGGCTTGTGTGGAGTTTAGAACCATATATAGGTAAACAATTGCATGATACCACCAATTCTCTCATTAGCACCCACTTGCGAGCGACCACACAATTGTGCATCATCACACACTTGCGCGTGATCAAACAATTGTGCATCATCATACACGTTCGCGTGGCCACACACTTGCGCGTCGCCATACACGTTCGCGTCGCCATACACGTTCGCGTGGTCAGACACTCGAGCATTTCCGTAGACTTGTGCATTACTCCACAATTCCGCGTTGTCAGACACTCGGGCATTTCCGTAGACTTGTGCATCACACCACAGTACCGCGTTGTCAGACACTTGCGCGTCGTCAGACACTTGCGCGTCGTCAGTCACTTGTGCGTTATCGGACACCCAACACGTTCCTTCATGGGAAAGATTGTGTTCGCCTCGTATATAGCCACCTAGGTCACCAGATTTAACGCCACCGAAATCGCGAACTGCTTGTATGCGATAGAGTTTGCGGCGGCAATAGTCAATGATTGTGTCGTTTTCGAGGAGGATGTACTTCTTGTCTTGTGCCATAACGTTGTTCGTGTTGTTGCTGAGAGTTGCCATAATGATAAGAATTTAAGCGGTGGTTTGTTGTTATTGGTTGCCCCGCAAGCGAGGCCTATCCGTTGTTTTGATGTTGCAAAGGTACGAAATGATTTCGGAAAAACCAAGCGAAATCAAGTTTTTAACTTTCCATTAACACAAGGGTTAATTTCATTAACGCTTGACTTTGTACGCCGTAGGTTATGTGTAGCCAAATAAAGTTTGCACCGGCCTATTCGCCCGTTTTAAGCCGCTCAGAGGCATCCACACCCCTCGGCAGGGGCAAAGCCCGACAACATAGAGAAAGCTCGTCAGAAACGAAATAAAGCGGCAAGGCCGGTCTCATTTGTGGTGAGTTATAACG
>ENA-OWND01000342-OWND01000342.1-metagenome-genome-assembly--contig:-NODE-342-length-32858-cov-6.693808_pt1 | contig 32858 bp, 29 predicted proteins | sample MGYA00245342_ERZ651119 | MGnify/ENA primary metagenome ERZ651119 (study PRJEB26857, sample SAMEA4031756) | metagenome | biome: human; feature: oral; material: saliva | place: Philippines | collected 2014... | reverse complement strand
ACAAAATAGAACAAATAAGAAACAAAGCAATAAATATAAAAACAGTAGACATTAGATCAGAGAGTTAAGATAAGAGATTGATTTTGAAAGGATTTTAGATAATAAAAAAGCCTAGTTGTTAAACTAGGCTTTTATTGAATGGTGCTCTGGGCGAGACTCGAACTCGCACATCCTATGGACACTACCCCCTCAAGATAGCGTGTCTACCAATTCCACCACCAGAGCGAAATTTATATTTTATTGCGGAATATCATTATTTTGTGTTTTAACTTCCGCTGGCTGTGTGATGTTTTGTTTTACATCACTTAAGTCATCAAATTGACTTGTTGGTTTAGCTTGATGAGTGTTGATATTGCCGATAATCAAGCTAATAGCAAAGAAAATTGTTGCTAATACGGCTGTTGTTCTTGATAAGAAATTTGCAGAGCCAGCTGAACCGAATACTGTTCCTGCTGCACCAGCACCAAATGATGCTCCTGCGTCTGCCCCCTTACCTTGTTGCATTAAGATAAAACCAACTAATGCAATCGCAACAACAAGATAAATAACTGTAAGAATATTTAACATTGATACTTCTCTAAATCCTGACGCTAATGAATTGCGATGGCGTGAATATTACTGATTATTCGAATGCTTTGCAATAAGAAATTTCACATTAAATCGTCATTTGTTCTATTTTTCAACACTTTGCATTTTTTTATTAAAATTAGACCGCTTGTTACTATTAGTTTTAGCATATTGATAACGCATAGGCGGTGTAATTTTACTTAAACTTTGCAACTTATCTCGCTCTGTATGCAATAATGATGGCAACTGTGTCACTAACTCGTGCATAAATTGCTGGTAGCTTGCCTGCTTCTTGCTAATATCTGTCAGTTGCATTTCCCAATGCGCCGTCATATCAGGAAGTGTTGCCGTTTCAGGCAATGCGGAAATTAAGATTCGCCCTGCTTCCGTGCTATGAATATTTCGCCCTCGTTTAATCAGAAAACCGCGTTTAAACAGCAATTCAATAATACTAGCGCGCGTTGCTTCCGTACCTAGTCCATCGGTTTCACGAAGCACTTTTTTAAGCTGTTTATCTTGCACAAAACGAGCAATTCCCGTCATTGCTGAAAGCAGGGTTGCATCCGTAAAATGGCGGGGTGGTTGCGTTTTTTTGCTCACAATCTCACCGCTATCACAATGCAAAACTCGCCCTTTTTTCACCACAGGCAGAAGTGGCAACATTACTTCATCACCATCTTCTTTGCCAAGCAAACTTTTCCAGCCCGCAGTTAATAGACTACGTGATGAAGTACTGAATTTCCCCCCTGCAATTTCAAGCTGAATCTGCCCTTTGCGATATTCTGCATCTGGGCAAAATTGCATCAAATATTGGCGAGCAATCAGTTGATAAATCCGTTTTTCATTTTCAGTTAGTTGTACGCTGCCCTGTCTGGCAGTTGGGATAATCGCGTGGTGTGCTTCCACCTTCTTATCATTCCAACAACAATTGCGAATATTGGGTTCGACGGCTTCAGGCTTTTCCGCATATTCAGGCAGATGATGTGCAATTGCACTCATCACTTTAAAGCGGTCATTGTAGTGCTCATTCGGCAAATAGCGATTATCAGAACGCGGGTAAGTAATCAACTTATGTGTTTCGTATAATTTCTGACAAATATCCAACACCGCTTGAGCCGACAAGCCAAATCGGCGCGCCGCATCAATCTGCAGCACAGAAAGCGAATAAGGTAGCGGAGCGGTTTCCATTTCAATTTTATCTTGATAATCGCTGACAATCGCTGGCTGGTCGGTAATGCGTTTAACGACATTTTCCGCTAAACCGCGGGAAAGAACCCGCCCATCTTCGTCTTGGTAATCTCCACAGGCTTTACTTGGTTGCCATTGCGCTTGGAAGGCTTCAGCCGTTTCAGGTACACGAATATTCGCCAAAACTTCAAAATAATCTTTTGGCACAAAATTCTCGATCTCCAGATCGCGACGTACAATCAGCCCCAACACAGGTGTTTGTACTCGCCCGACTGAAAGCACGCCTTTATAGCCCGCCCACCTGCCTTGCAGAGTGTAGGCGCGCGTCATATTGATGCCATAAAGCCAATCGGCGCGTGCACGGGCAAGCGCCGAAGTAGCAAGCGGTATAAAATCTCGATTATTTTGCAATTTCTCAATGGCTCTTTTTACTGCCGTTGGATTGAGATCACTAACCAAACAGCGTTGGATCTGGTTGCGTTTTTCAGGAGGGACATTGAGGTAGCTAAACACCTCGTCTACCAACAACTGCCCTTCTCGATCGGGGTCTCCTGCATTGACGAGTATATCTGCTTTTTTAACTAATTTTTCGACCGCTTGCAGTTGCTTGAAAGTTTCTTTCTTCGGCACAAGTTTCCATTGCGTAGGCACAATTGGCAAATGCTCCATCCGCCACATTTTGAACCGTTCATCATACGCATCAGGTTCAGCCTGTTCCAGCAAATGACCGATACACCAAGTCACAACATCATTGTCACCACATTGAATGTAGCCATCGCCCCGCTGATGTGGTTTAGGCAACACATCAGCAATGGCTCGGGCAAGACTGGGTTTTTCTGCAAGGAATAATCTCAAAACTGTTTTTCCGTGTTTTTATATTCGTATATTAACGATAAGTCTGGGTTCTTTCCGCCAAAAACACTTTCAATAAATTCTCTGACGGTGGTGGCATTTGTAAATAAAAACCTTGTTGCTCAATGGCTTGTAAAACATCTTTGTTTTTCGCCCGCTTGAGCGGCTTTTCGCCAACAAGGTTAAACAACATTACAAATTGCGGCTTACCAAATTGTTGCACCAAGGCTTCAGGCACTGCATCAAATTGGTCACGTTTTGCAACATAGAGGAACATTCCCTCTTTACGAGAACTGCGATAAATCGCACATAAATTCGCTTGGCTCATTTTATCCTCGATCATCTTAATCTTCTCCATTCAAATCGGCACAGCCCGTGTAATTATCGAAGCGGGAGAATTGCCCTTGAAAGGTTAAACGCACTTTACCAATCGGCCCATTACGCTGTTTACCGATGATAATTTCAGCGATACCTTTAAGCTCAGAATTGTCGTTATACACCTCATCACGATAAATAAACATAATTAAGTCTGCGTCTTGTTCGATCGAGCCTGATTCACGTAAATCCGAATTCACAGGACGTTTATCAGTACGTTGTTCTAAACTACGGTTAAGCTGAGAAAGTGCGACTACAGGCACTTGTAACTCTTTTGCTAATGCTTTGAGGGAACGAGAAATCTCGGCTATTTCAAGGGTTCGGTTATCAGAGAACGCTGGTGCACGCATTAACTGCAAGTAGTCCACCATAATCAAGCTCAAACCGCCATTCTCTTTATAGACGCGTCTTGCACGCGAGCGAACTTCAGTTGGGGTTAAACCTGAACTGTCATCAATAAAGATATTTTTGCGATCTTGTAAAATCGAAATGGTGGTCGAAAGTTTCGCCCAATCTTCGTCATCGTGCAGCTGACCTGTTCTAATTTTGGTCTGATCGACACGAGAAAGCGAGGCAAGCATACGCATCATAATTTGATCGCGAGGCATCTCAAGGCTGAAAATCAGCACTGGTTTAGCAGGCTTTTTCTTCGGATTTCCATACTCATCTAAATCGTTAAGATCCTCAACATCTGATAACGCCACATTTTCACACAAATTCATCGCAAAGGTGGTTTTACCCATTGATGGGCGGGCAGCGATAATAATTAAGTCTGATGGCTGAAGACCTGCAGTTTTTTTGTTGAGATCGATAAAGCCTGTGGTAATGCCTGTTAAACCACCATTATGGCGATTTTTAGAGAGCAATTCAATTTTTGAAAGCGTCGTCATCAACACATCATCAATGTTTTGCGGGCCTTCATTGGCACTATTGCGTTTTTCGGCAATTTCAAACACGATGCGTTCCGCTTCATCCAGCACCTCTTTTGAATCGCGCCCTTTGGTATGATATGCCATTTCTGCAATTTGATTACTCGCGCTAATTACACTACGTAAATCAGAACGATCGCGAACGATATCCGCATATGCCAGTATGTTCGCTGCACTTGGCGTATTTTTTGAGAGCTCGGCTAAATAAGCAAAACCGCCCACATCTTGAGCTACGCCTTTATCTTTGAGAGCTTGTTCGAGGGTAATAATATCAATCGGGCTATTGGCTCGCACCAAGGCTTCCATCTGCTCAAAAATAACACGATGGGCGTGGGTGTAAAAATCGCTTGCTTGAATACGCTCAACCACATTATCCCATTGATCGTTACTGAGCATAATCCCGCCCAGCACCGCTTGTTCAGCCTCAATTGAATGAGGGGCGATGTTGATCTGTTCGACTTGTTTATCTTGCTTTTTCTCGTTTGATCGTGGATTGTAATCAGCCATATTATCTTCCCATTAATGTCTTATTCGGCTCACGTGCGATTTCTCGCACCAATTTCGGTACTAAATACCCTGAACTGATTTTTTGCAATGCTCGGTAAATTTCAAAGGCTTGCTCATCTGGCAGCCAGAAATGACTTGCACCTTCAACCTTATCTAATAGATGCAAATAATAAGGCAAAACACCGACAGAAAAAAGTTTGTCGCTTAAGGCTTTTAAAATTTGCGCATTATCATTGATACCTTTAAGCAACACCGATTGGTTTAACAAGGTTACGCCAATCTGTTTTAAATCTGCCAATTTTTCCGTCAAAACATCATCAATTTCATTGGCGTGATTGATATGTGAAACCAGCACAATATTTAAGCGAGATGCTTGTAATCGCTGGCAAAGCGTTTTAGTTATGCGGTTTGGAATCACCACGTGAAAACGGCTATGAATACGTAAGGTTTTAAGATGTGGAATTGCCTCTAATCGAGTCAGCAACCAATCAAGCTCTTCATCTTTTGCCATCAGCGGATCGCCACCTGACAAAATAATCTCTTCCAGTTCAGTGTGCTGTTCAATATACACTAAACTCTCTTGCCAAATTTGCTTATTACTTTTGACTTCGTGATAAGGAAAATGGCGGCGGAAGCAGTAACGACAATTCACCGCACAACTATTTTTGAGCATAAATAACAAACGGTTATGGTATTTATGCAAAATATTCGGTGCTGGGCTATGTTGCTCTTCCAGCGGATCTTGCGTAAACCCTTCCGCTTGTAAAAATTCTTGCTCTGCCGACATCACTTGCAAAAACAGTGGATCTTGCGGATTGCCCTTTTCCATTCGTTCCGCAAAACTTCTTGGCACGCGTAATGGAAACAGCTTGCGGGCTAGAATCGCTTGTTCAAAATCCGCGGGGTTGAGCTCAAGAAAAGTGAGCAATTTAACAGGATCATTAAAAGCCTCAGCCAAATCTGTGAGCCATTGCGGTTTGGTTTGAACGGTATGAATTGAAATTGATTGCATAGCAATAAATAAGTAAAAGGGGCGTGTTTAACACGCCCTATATTGGAATTTTTGTTGAATATTATGGCAATAAACGGCACTCAAGCGCGCTGCCGTTTGGTTTTACCATCACCACTGGCGCTGCTTGCACAGTTTGCCCAGCTAATGCAGGAATTAAATATTGCACGCCTTCAATGCAGTAACGACGGTAACCATCTGTTTTTTCGATTAAGAATGGATCAATTTGACCACCAATGCTCTTAAATTGAGCCACTTGTGCGTTTGCAACGTCTGCTGTTTTTTCTACCGCTTGTGTAGCTGGCTGAGCAGCTTGCTGAGTGGTTTGATTCGCTTGTGCCGCTGATGGCGTAAGCATTTCACTTAACACATAACCTGCCGCCGCGCCTGTTGCAAAGCTCGCTAAACGGTTGCTGCCTGCTTGCTGTGCTTGAGCTTGTGGCTGAGCAGTTTGAGCAGAACGCGTATTATCGAAAGTCGCATCGCGTTGTGTTTGTTGCTGCGTATTTGTTTTTTGTTGTGAGTTCATTTTCATTGGCTGCGCAGGCGCACTAATGGTGCGGCCAGAAACAGAGCGAGAAGAACGCATCCCTTTTGCTTCCACAACAGATGCCACAGATAACGCTAAAATCGTTGAAAGAGTAATAAGTTTTTTCATTTTCCATCCTTTTTGAAAGAGTTTTGGATTATACCGTAAAAAAATTTAGAGATCTTTGAATATTTGCGGTATTATATGGGTCTTTTTGAGAAACCCAACAGCGGGCAACTTAATTTTGTTAATTTTTTGTAAACATTGAGGAAACCATGGCTAACTATAGCACTACTGATTTCAAACCAGGTTTAAAATTTATCCAAGATGGCGAACCTTGCGTAATCGTTGAAAATGAATTCGTAAAACCAGGTAAAGGTCAAGCATTTACTCGTACTAAAATTCGTAAATTGATCTCTGGTAAAGTTTTAGAGATCAACTTCAAATCTGGCTCAACCGTTGAAGCAGCTGATGTTGTTGATTACAACTACACCTACTCATACAAAGATGAAGATTTCTGGTACTTTATGCACCCAGAAACATTCGAACAAATTTCTGTTGATGCAAAAGCATTAGGCGACAACGACAAATGGTTAGTAGACCAAGCAGAATGTATCATCACTTTATGGAATGGCTCTGCAATCTCTGTGACGCCACCAAACTTCGTAGAATTAGAAGTCACTGACACAGATCCAGGCTTAAAAGGTGATACAGCAGGTACCGGCGGTAAACCAGCAACATTAAGTACTGGTGCTGTTGTTCGTGTTCCATTATTCGTTCAAATCGGCGAAGTAATCCGCGTTGACACTCGTTCAGGCGAATATGTTTCACGTGTAAAATAATCTCATATAAGATGAAAACGGCTAGATGATAAAATCTAGCCGTTTTTTATATCATTTTTATGGATTCAAAGAAAAAGATTTATCAGTGGTACTATAACGAAGACCAGAATGTGAGCCTTCAGCACCATTAAAATAAATATTTTTTGATTGAGAACAAGCAGCAATAGAGAAAATGCTCATCAATAAAAAGATGGTTTTTTTCATAGTGTTACTCTTTAACGTTAAAATAGGGTTGTCATTATAAAGACTTCTATCTTCTTTGTAAAAATAGGATTCAAAGAAAAAGTGGTCAAATAAGTAAGATTTATATTGGGAAAAATATTGACAGCCTATCCCTATACTATGATAAAGTCCAAATCGCTTTTTAACACAACATCAAGGAGATAAAAATGCAACAAAAACTAAAAAAACTCGCCTACTCACTAGGTCTAGCCACAACAGCATTACTTGCTTCTCATAACGCACAAGCAGAAGGACGCTTAAGCATTTATTGCACAGTGCAAAATGCATTGTGTGAAGATGTAGCAAAACGTTTCTCAGAAAAATATGATGTACAAACTTCATTTACACAAATGAGTACTGGTACAATTTTAGGCAAATTAAAAGCAGAAAAATCGAATCCGCAAGCCGATGTTTGGTATGGCGGCACGATTGAACCCCATTTCCAAGCGGCTGAATTAGGCTTATTAGAAGCATATCGCCCGAAAAATCAAGCAAACATTTTGCCACAATTCCAAAAATTGATGGCATCGGACAAAGGAAACTATACTTCGGCAACCTATATGCTAGTACTTGGCTTAGGGATAAATAGCGAAAAACTGAAAGCATTAGGGTTAGAAATGCCGAAAAAATGGGAAGATTTACTCAATCCTAAACTCGCTGGCGAAGTGCAAATTCCAGATCCTCGCTCATCTGGCACAACCTATACGATTATGGCTACCCTTATCTCACTTTGGGGGGAAGAAAAAACCTTTGATTATCTCAAAAAATTAGATGCCAACATTTCACAATATCCGAAAAGCAACCTAGTAACTTCTAATCTTGTGCGTGGCGAAGTAGCAGAAAGCATCGGATTTACTCACGCCTACATTACAGAAAAAGAAAAAGGCAATCCAATTGAATATGTAATTCCAGAAGGTAAAGTGGGCTACGCATTAGGCGGAACAAGTATCGTGAAAAATGCACGCAACCTAGATAATGCTAAACTCTTTGCAGACTTTGTACTTACCAAAGAGATCCAAGAATTGCCTTGGCGCGAGCATCATCTTTACCAATTACCATCCGTTGTAGGTGCTGAGGTTTCACCATTGATGCCAAATACGAAGCAATTAGATTTTGTGGAATACGATTTCGATAAATTTGGCTCAAGCGAAGAAGGAAAACATCTAATCAACAAATGGGTAGAAGATGTAAAATTAGGCGATAAACTCGTAAAATAATCACAGAGACCAAATACAAGGCATTAGATACTTCTAATGCTTTGTATTCCTAAGACTCTCTTACTAAAAACATCCCTTCCCTCTGAAAAATCAAGCCATATTGTTTAATATTTTCATCATACTGTGCAATATCTGCATAAACAGTAAGCGGTTGATTTTGCCAGAGAATTTGCAACTCCCAATAGCCTCCCATGTAAACTGCATTGTGTACTTCGCCGATATGTTCCGCATTTGTAAGATCTTGCGATAATTTCACCGCTTCTGGGCGGATACCAAGTGTGTATAGTCCATCCGCTTGCGGAAATTGATCTTCATCAACAACTAAAAGATGTTCGCCGATTTTAAGCTGATTTCCCTGTTTTTCAGCGGGCAATAAATTTACTTCGCCCATAAATTTTGCCATAAACGCATTTTGAGGTTGGCGATAAAGCACTTGTGGTGAGCCTTGTTGCACGATTTCGCCTTTATTCATCACAATCACTTCATCCGAAACCGCAAAGGCTTCCGCTTGATCATGCGTGACATAAAGAGCGGTGATGTTAAGTTTTTGCTGAAGATGGCGAATATTTTCCCGCATCACTCGGCGAAGATTAGCATCCAGATTACTCAAAGGTTCATCAAAGAGTAGCACTTTCGGTTTTAAAATCAATAAGCGTGCTAATGCCACACGTTGCTGTTGACCGCCTGAAAGTTGGTCGATCATTCGTGCTTCCAACCCTGATAATTCTACTAAGGCGAGAGCTTCTGCGACTCTCACCTCCCTTTCTTCTTTTCCAAAACCCTGCATTTTCAGGCTATAACCTACATTTTCCGCGACGGTTAAATGAGGAAATAAAGCGTAAGATTGGAACACGATGCCGATGTCGCGATCTTGTGGTACAGCTTGAGTAATTTCTCGATCTTCCAAGAAAATTTGACCGCTTGTCGGTAGTTCTAAGCCTGCGATTAATCGAAGAATGGTGGTTTTGCCACAACCTGACGGGCCAAGCAAGGTCGTCATTGAGCCTTGTTTTAAATGTAAATTAAAGCCTTTGATAACTTCGGTATTACCGAACGATTTATGTATATTTTCTAATCTCAAATAACCTTGCATTTCACGAACCTTTACGATCTATTAATTTATTAAAGCCCAAAATCACGAGCATCATTACTACAATAAGTGTCGCACCATAGGCAACTGCCATTCCATAATCACCATCTTCTACACGGTTTAAAATATAGGCAGTCGCCACTTGTGTATTCGGTGTAACCAAGAAAATGATCGCACTCATTGTAGTCATGGAACGAACAAAACTCGTCACTAATGCTGAAAGCAACGCTGGGCGAAGCAGTGGCAAAATAATAAACAGAAACGTTTTAAACGAGCTGACGTTAAGTGATTGTGATGCCTGTTCCAGATTTACATCAATTTGTGCTAGCCCTGCTATGGCGGAACGCATCCCAATTGGCATATTTCGTGTCACCATGGAGAGCACGATAATCACTGCTGATCCCGTGAGGTAAATCGGTGCATCATTGAATGCCATTACATAAGAAACGCCTGCTACCGTTCCTGGAATCGCAAAGCAAAGCAAGGCAATAAATTCAAAAAAGGATTTGCCTTTGAACTGTACGCGTGTAGTTAAATAGGCGATCAGCACGCCAAGCAGTGCCGTAATGGGTGCAGCACAAAGTGCAAAAATCAGCGTATGAATCAGCGATGGAAAACCACCAAAATCCACGCCTTGCCCAAATAAACGGAGATAATGCTCGAGTGTAAAGCTGTGATTCACGCCCCAATTGACTACAAAACTGCCGAAGAAAATCGAACCGTACAAAATCGCATTAAAGGTAATCCAAACGAGCAAAATGCAAGAAATCAACCATTTTAGACCGCTTGAGAGCGGTACACGGCTGACCTGATTACCTTTGCCCGCTAAGGTTTTATAAGAGCGTTTACCAAGCCATTGGTATTGAATGAAAAAACTCGCTAATGAAAAGGCAAGCAAAATCACGCCCATCGTGCTTGCGGTGGTGTAATTAGGTTGTGAGCCCACGATATAGAAGTAGATTTGGCTTGCTAATACATCATAATTTCCGCCTAAAACAAATGGCGTGCTGAAATCAGAAAGTGATTGGATGAAAGTAATCAAAAAGGCATTCGCCAAAGCAGGTTTCAATAGCGGAAACAAAATATAGCGGAAAGTTTGGCTTGCTGAGCTTTTGAGGCTATAACTTGCCTCTTCTAAATTGGCAGGAATAAATCGCAACGCCCCTTCAATCATCATAAACGCCATTGGTGTAAGAGCAAGCGTGTGCGACAGTAAAATGCCATTAAAGCCATAAAGCCAGTTTTTACTGATACCGAAATGTTCAACTAAAAAATGGGTGATTGTGCCATTTCTCCCCATCAATAGCACCACACCAAGCCCAACAACAAAAGGTGGGGTCACAATCGGCAAGATTGAGAATAACTTACTGATAAATTTCGTTTTTTTCGCAATGCGAGTAGTGTAAAGAGCAAAGCAAAGCCCAAAGAAGGTGGAAAGCAAACCAACGCTTGCAGAAACGCTAATAGATTGCCAAATCACCTTGAGTAAATGCGGTTGTTGGAAGGTTCTAAGTGCTTCATCAAGCGAAAATGTATCGCCTATATAGATAATTGCACTAAAAATCGAAAACATCGGGAAAAGAACGAAGGCACAAAGTACAATCAAGCTAGCAAGTAACGTACCGATAATAAAACGATCGCCCCGTAAAATGCCAAGCTTTGCGATGTTTTCAGTTAACAAAATAAAAATGGAGAGAAATAAAAAAAGTGTTGCATAGCCAAAACTGGTTGCAGTGAGTTTGGCTGAGAGAAAAATCATCCCTAAAAAGGCGACTAAAAAGCCGATTTTTGCTTTTGGAACTTTAAAAAATAAAATTGATAATAGAGGCAAAAACCAGAGCCACGTGATATTGACGCTACGCCAGCCTACTGCAGCCAAAATTTCTTTTGAGGTGGAATCAAAAAGCCCATAGTGCAATGCCTGTGATGGAAACACAAGAAAGGCAAGCAAGGGCAAAATCAACCAAAATCGGGACGGGGTAGAAAACATCGACATTAACGTTATATTTACACAAAGAGAAAGCGGTTAAATTTCTTTAAAATTTTGCAAATTCTAACAGAAATTTAACCGATTGAGTAAGTTAGTTAGATGAGTATTATGCTCTAAATCTACTTAAACTATATTAAACCTTAAATTTCTTAATCCCTAACAAGGATATTTAAAAATAATCTCCAAAATAAATTAATCATCCATACGTGAAACATCATGTAGCGATTCTACTCGTCGGATGGTGTGAGAACGACCACGGATTAACAGCGTTTCAGTAAATAGCATACTGCCTTTGCGATGAACACCTTTAAGCAAATCACCCGTAGTAATGCCCGTAGCAGCAAAAAGCACATTATCATCTTTCACGATCTCTTCCATCTTCAACACTTGATTAACGAGCACTTCCATTTCCGCACAGCGTGCAATCTCTTTTTCCGCTGCAAGCATATTTTCTGGCGAGTTACCTTTGACTTGATTGCGAGGAATCAGTCTGCCTTGAATATCACCGCCCAATGCTTGAACTGCCGCTCCTGTTACTACACCTTCTGGTGCACCCCCAATACCGTAAACCAGATCGATTTCGCTATCTGGTAAACAACATTGCACTGATGCAGCCACATCCCCATCAGGAATGGCAATCACACTCACCCCCAGCTCTTGTACTTTTTTGATGATTTCATCGTGGCGAGGTTTAGCAAGAATCGCTACCGTCATTTGTGAAAGTAATTTGCCTTTTTTTGAGGCTACACGACGAATGTTTTGCTCAAGCGGTAGATTTAGGTCAATCATCCCCTTCGCTTCGCTGTCTACCACTAATTTTTCCATATACATATCAGGTGCTCGCAAGAAGGTATTTTTACCGCCAGCAGCAAGCACCGCTATCGCTCCTGCTTGCCCCATCGCTGTCATTCGTGTGCCATCAATTGGATCGACCGCAATTGCGACTTCCTCATCTTGTGGTTCAGAACGCCCTACTTTTTCGCCAATATAGAGCATCGGTGCCTCATCAATTTCGCCTTCACCAATGACAATCTCACCGCGAATTTCCATTTTATTAAGCAGTGCACGCATTGCTTTTACTGCCGCATCGTCCGCCGCATTTTTATTACCCCGCCCAATCCAGTTAAATGCAGCCAAGGCTGCTGCTTCAGTCACACGAGAGAATTCAAAAGCAGTAGAACGTTTCATATTCATTTTCCTCAAGTTAAACACTAAAATCGACCGCTATTCTACCAATTCGCAAACGATTTCGTTATAAAAATTTAGGAAATTTTACACAAACAAATAAATTTCCAAAAAGTCACGAACTTTTCAATGAAATCAATATCTTAATGATGTATACTATTTCAAAATTATCCATTTAATTTCAGAGGTAAATCTTATGTCATTAACAATTCTTGATGAATTAGAAGCAAAAATTAAACAAGCTGTTGAAACTATCCAATTACTTCAATTAGAAATTGAAGAATTAAAAGAGAAAAATGAAACAGCGAAGAAAGAAAATGAAACATTACGCCAAGAACACGAACAATTAAAAGTTGAACAGCAAAATTTCCAAGACCGTTTACGTTCACTTTTAGGTCAAATCGAAAACGTTTAATCTTCAATCTCAACGGCTAATATTCAATTAGCCGTTTCTTTTTCATACTACATTTCCAATTCTTATGGCAAAACTTTATTTCTACTACTCTTCAATGAATGCGGGAAAATCCACTACGCTACTTCAATCATCTTATAACTACCAAGAACGCGGAATGAATACACTTATCTACACCGCAGCCATTGACGACCGTTATGGAGTTGGTAAGGTAACTTCTCGTATCGGTATTTCGCAAGATGCCAATTTATTTAATCAAAATACACAACTTTTTGATGAAATCAAGCAAGCTCATCAATCAAAATCCTTACATTGTATTTTGGTTGATGAAGCGCAGTTTCTCACTAAAGCCCAAGTTTATCAACTTACCGATGTGGTAGATAAACTAAATATTCCCGTGCTTTGTTATGGTTTACGTACGGATTTTCAAGCCGAACTTTTTGAAGGCAGCCATTACTTACTTGCTTGGGCAGACGAATTAGAAGAACTAAAAACCATCTGTGATTGCGGTCGAAAAGCACATTTTGTGATTAGAATGAATGAGAAAGGTGAAGCGGTAAAAGATGGCGTTCAAATCCAAATTGGTGGCAACGATACTTATCTTTCTGTTTGCCGTAAGCATTATAAAGAAAGACTAGGTTTGCTGTAACCTAAAAAAAGCATAGAAAACAAGAAATAACTTGTTCTCTATGCCTATTTTATTTTATCCCTTCGCTAAAATCTCTTTTAAAAATCTTGCTGTATGAGATTTTTTATCTTTAGCTACTTGCTCTGGCGTGCCTGTAACAATAATTTGCCCACCACCAGAACCACCTTCAGGACCTAAATCTACAATCCAGTCTGCAGTTTTGATCACATCTAAATTATGCTCAATCACCACAATGGTATTACCTTGATCACGCAGTTTATGTAGAACAGAAAGAAGCTGTTTAATATCGGCAAAATGCAAGCCTGTGGTGGGCTCATCTAAAATATAAAGCGTTTTGCCTGTATCGCGTTTGGAAAGCTCAGTTGCTAATTTCACACGCTGAGCTTCACCGCCCGAAAGCGTGGTTGAAGATTGCCCTAAGCGGATATAAGAGAGCCCCACATCCATTAAGGTTTGCAATTTACGTGCAATGGCTGGAATTGCATCAAAGAACTCACGGGCTTCTTCTACCGTCATATCCAACACTTGATGGATCGTTTTGCCTTTATAACGAATTTCTAGCGTTTCACGGTTATAGCGTTTTCCTTTACAATGGTCGCAAGGCACATACACATCAGGCAAAAAGTGCATTTCTACTTTGATCACGCCGTCGCCTTGGCATGCCTCACAGCGCCCACCACGCACGTTAAAGCTAAAACGCCCTACGTTATAACCACGCGCACGTGCCTCTTGCGTGCCCGCAAAAAGCTCACGAATTGGGGTGAATAAGCCCGTGTAAGTCGCAGGGTTTGAACGCGGAGTTCGCCCAATCGGGCTTTGGTCAATATCGATGACTTTATCGAAATGTGCTAAGCCTTCAATGCTGTCGTAAGGGGCAACATCAGTACGTTCCGCTCGGTTTAACGCATTTTGAGCTAACGGAAATAGGGTGTCGTTAATCAAGGTTGATTTGCCTGAACCTGAAACACCTGTAATACAAGTAAATAAGCCTACAGGCACATCTAACTGCACACCTTTGAGGTTGTTGCCTCTCGCTCCTTTTAATGTGAGCACCCTGCTCTTATCGTAAGGAACACGTTTGGCAGGAATTTCAATTTTCTGTTTGCCTGATAAGAATTGCCCCGTAAGCGACTCTTCCACCTGCATAATTTCTTCTGCTGTTCCCTGTGCGATCACATTACCGCCGTGTACGCCTGCACCCGGCCCAATATCCACGATATGATCAGCAGCACGAATTGCATCCTCATCATGTTCAACCACAATCACCGTATTGCCTAAATTACGCAGATGAATCAATGTGTTTAACAAACGTTCATTGTCGCGTTGGTGCAAACCGATAGAAGGTTCATCCAACACATACATCACGCCCACTAAGCCTGCACCAATTTGGCTTGCTAAACGGATACGCTGTGCCTCGCCACCCGAAAGCGTTTCTGCCGAACGAGAAAGGGAGAGATAATTCAAGCCTACATTGACAAGGAAGGATAAACGCTCACGAATTTCTTTCAGAATTTTCTCCGCAATTTTGGCTCGCTGACCTGAAAGCTCAAGCGTTTCAAAAAATTCTAATGCCTCACCAATTGATTTCTCTGCCACCATTGGCAAATTAGTGTTATCTAAGAAAACGTAGCGAGCCTCACGGCGTAAGCGTGAACCACTACAGTCCAAACACGGGCGATTGTTGATATATTTTGCCAACTCTTCCCTCACCGCATTCGATTCGGTCTCTTTATAACGGCGAGCCATATTGTTTAACACGCCCTCAAATGCATGCTTGCGCTTAATCTTATCGCCTCGATCGTTCACATAAACAAACTCAATTTCCTCTTTCGAGCCGTTCAAAATGATATTTTGGAATTTCTTGCTTAACTGGCTAAACGGGGCTTCTATATCAAAACCGTAATGATCCGCTACCGATTTCAATAAGCCAAAATAGTAGAAACTTCTGCGATCCCAGCCCTTAATCGCACCACTTGCAAGCGATACATCAGGATTTTGCACCACTTTATTGGGGTCAAAAAACTGCTCTACGCCCAAGCCATCACAAGTTGGACATGCACCCGCAGGGTTGTTGAATGAGAACAAGCGAGGCTCTAGCTCGTGCAACGAATAACCACAATGCGGACAAGCAAAGGAAGAGGAGAACATCAACTCTTCCGCATTAGGATCGTCCATATCCGCAATCACGGCCGTTGAACCAGATAAATCTAATGCCGTTTCAAATGATTCCGCTAAACGCGTTTTAATATCTTCACGCACTTTAAAACGATCTACCACCACTTCAATAGTGTGCTTTTTCTGTAATTCTAACTTCGGTGGATCAGACAAATCGCAAATTTCGCCATCAATACGGGCTCGAATGTAACCATTCGCGGTCAAATTTTCTAAAAGTTTTACATGTTCGCCTTTGCGATCTTTCACTACTGGTGCAAGCAACATCAAGCGTTTACCTTCGGGCTCTTCCAAGACACGATCGACCATTTGTGAAATGGTTTGAGCTGTAAGCGGGATATCGTGATCAGGGCAACGCGGTTCGCCCACACGAGCAAATAATAAACGCAGATAATCGTGAATTTCAGTGACCGTACCCACTGTTGAACGAGGGTTGTGAGAAGTCGATTTCTGCTCAATGGAAATCGCAGGCGAAAGCCCTTCAATATGATCCACATCGGGCTTTTCCATCAAAGAGAGAAATTGGCGGGCATAGGCAGAAAGGCTCTCTACATAGCGACGTTGCCCTTCAGCATAGAGCGTATCAAATGCCAAAGAAGACTTGCCCGAACCAGACAAGCCAGTAATAACGATAAATTTATCTCGCGGTAAAATCAGGTTGATATTTTTTAGGTTATGGGTTCTCGCCCCACGAATGTCGATTTGCTTCATACGATCCCTTAAAGTATGGGTGGGAATTTTTTCACATTATATACTAAAAATAACGCTGTACAAAATATCAGTTTATTCTAGCTTTTTAGTTTGAAAGCAGTTAAAATGCCACTTAATCTTGTAATTCTAATTCAAGCTAAGAGGATTTTATGGCTGGAGTAAATAAAGTAATTATCGTGGGCAATTTAGGCAACGATCCTGAAATGCGCACCATGCCAAATGGCGAAGCAGTGGCAAACATTAACGTCGCAACTAGTGAAAGCTGGACAGATAAAAACACAGGCGAACGCCGTGAAGTGACTGAATGGCACCGTATTGTGCTCTATCGTCGCCCAGCAGAAGTAGCAGGCCAATACCTTCGCAAAGGTTCGAAAGTGTATGTAGAAGGTCGTTTACGTACCCGTAAATGGCAAGACCAAAATGGTCAGGATCGCTATACAACTGAAATCCAAGGTGATGTACTACAAATGTTAGACAGCCGTAATAGTCAAGGTGGTGATTTTGGTGGTAACACTGGTGGCTGGAATCAATCTAACAACCAAAGTGGTAACTGGAACCAAGCACCAGCATCAAATAACTACAACCAAGGTAATAGTTACAATAACAACTATTCACAAACATCACCAAAACCTGCGGCGAAACCAGTACAAGCTGAACCACCAATGGATAATTTTGATGATGATATTCCTTTTTGAATTACATATAACTTAGCATAGTAGACAAAATAGTTACTAATCCGTCAAAAACTATGCCAAGTGGATAAAACAGTTGCTAATGTTTATCTCTCAAAATATTAGCAACTCTTTTATTTAAAAATCCTTTGCTTAAGATTTCCTTGTTCATCCGTTTCACATCGTGAATTATCCTCTCCGCAAATAATGCCATAATTCATTCGCACACCGCCAAGTTTAATTCCATCAAATGCACCTGAGTTATGTCCTACATTGCTATATAATTTCTCCCTATCATTAGCGTCTTCAATAGGTGGTGCAAGTAAAGAGTTTTTAAACGATTCCCGTCTACTTTTCGTATCAAGTACAGAAATTAATGTAGTTGCTGATATTACTTTTGACGCACCAGCCACAATCCCCGTAGCCAAATCTAAACCTGTACGAATATGTTCTGATGCGTAAATATCCTGAATAAGATCATCAATTTTGGCTTTGTATTGCTCTTTATTCTCTATATTGGTATTATGATAATCAGTAATCGCTTTTCTTAATTCTTTACGTTTTGGCTCTTTATAATAGTCAATGATTTTATCTTTTGCTTCTTGAGCATTATCTAAAAAATCTTTAGTTACACTAACTTGTACCTGAATTTCTTTTAATCCTTTCTCCTTGTCAAACCGATTTCCTAATTTACCCGAACGACTTTCTGCTGTTTCAGTAGTAACTACCTGACGCTCTATAGCCTCTGATAGTGCGGGCGTTCTCACTCATACCAAAGCAAGCGGTTGATTTACTGCTAAAATTTGCAAAATTTTCGACATAATTGACCGTTTGTAACTTAAATAGCACTAGAGGAATTTAGATTATATACTTCATCTAGCTTCACCTGCATGCCATCACTATATCCACTGATAGTTTTGCAAAATTTAATTTTTATTTTTATACCCTCATACCTAGGATAGGCTACTAAATTTTCGTTTGAATACTCGCCTCCTAGTGAAAACGGAATTATAGGCATAAGAATGTTATGTATATCCAACGCATTATTATATTTCATCCAGTCCTTAGCTAATTTATAGCCAGTATAATAATTATATTTTGATAATAATGCATGAGAAAACTCTTCTATTCCCTTCCCTATAAACTCTAACTCATCAAGTTCAAAGTCATACCTATAAAAATCATTACCTTTGATACAAAAGCCCTCACCTAAAGCATTATCGCCAAAAAATATTCCCCCTATACTCAGCTCTGATTGAATTAAGCTATTAATATTAACTAGGGTATCTATATCATAAATACGGAAAGTACTTTCAAATGCCACAAAACCATTTTTTTCTCTATATAGTTTTTTTAACTCCACTGGCAAATCTACACTCTTTATACTATTGATAGACTCACTTGATATACTGATTAATTTATTGAAGTACTTCAAATTTACTCCTTAATTTCAATTTTCACTTTATCGCCATCAGAATACTGCTTACACTGATGCCCTATACAGCTACCAGCACCTCTATTATCTTTTGGGGAGATATATTGCCGCTTTCATCTTTGACTGTTTTTGAACTCTGTACTTACCCTTTATCGCCCAACGGTGTCTCAAAATTTGCTGCCACACTCGTACTTACTCCCACACTGCTGCCTTTGTAGTTGGCATGATTATCGAGATTCTTGGCATTCAGCGTGCCTGTACTAAAACGATTTTTACCTTCCGCTTCGGCTTGTTCGGTAGAAGTCACCCAACCTGCCGTCAGTTCAGTATGGGGTAGGTGCTTCGCTTAATGCTTTGGCAAGATTGCTAACCCGTTCCTATGACTCTAGTGTTTTGCCCGTGCCAAAACGATCTGTTGATTTGCCACTAAAATTTGCAAAATATTCAACATAATTAATCGCTTGTAACTTATATTAAATAACACTAGTGTGGACGCTAGCACTATCGGGGTATATATTATTTTTCTATGTCTCTATTATTTAAAACTAAATTTAAATCATAAAGAAAATCTTGCCTTTCTTCTTCTTTTAACATGGAAATAAGATCATCAAGTCTATTTTGAGATAATATTTTATCTATATCACTCAAAATTACTTTATGACCGCAAGGATTACGCCCTGCTGTTAATATAATATAAATAACATATAACATTAAATTTTCTATATCAGTATTGAAGCTACCATCAAAACTATGTAACGCGCCTCCCCATTCATCACTTTCATCATGGCTCCATTTATGGATTGTTCCATTATAGAACTTCCTTTGACACCAAATATAAGCATCATCTAAAAACCTTTGTTTTAATGTTTTATAATCAACTCGACTCATACTCTATTCCCTCCCTAAGGCTTAATCAAATTTCCATTATTATCAAAGATCTTAACATCAATATTAGGATAATTTTTATTAAACTGCTCTTTTACACCTAAGCAACTTAGACAAGCTGGTCGTTCTGTAAAGATTATGACTTGTCCTTTAGCCTGAGTATTAGAGCCTGGTTTATCTGCCAAATTAGAGAAAATCTTATATTCCGAGTCTGTTTTCCTATAATTTGCAAAATACTTAACATAATTAACCGCTTGTAAATTATATTAAATAGCAATAGCATGGACGCTAAAGCCATCGGGATTTTAGCAAGCTCAATTCGAGCTATTACCTATCATCTATCATATTAAATTCATAAAATAATTTTTCAAATTCATCTAAATTATAACCAGTTCTAGTTTCGCAATCCTCAACATCTAAAACATTAGATATTTCTCCTAAAGCACTAGTAATTAACTGAATATCTCTTTGAGATAAGCGTATTACAACAACGTCATTGTTTTTTTCTATTATTTTCATATAAGTACCTATTTTAGTTTTTCATCAAAATACTTTCTCCCATCTTTCGGCTGAAATGCAGTCCCCCCATCTTTAACTTTAGGATTTCTAATAACAACTGTTCCACTAGCTTCATGCCAATATGCACTTCTTCCATTAGATAGCTCTTTAAAGGAAGTATAATTATTAATAACATGTTCAATATGTTTCTCAAAATTTTCTCTAGTAGAAACATTTACATTTTTAAACTCTCCTTGCTTAATAACATGTTTAGAAAATGCATGCCCATCAGATATTTCTTTACCAACCTTGTTCTGCAGCTTGCCAAGCCTCAAAACCTGCATTCACCGCTCCCAATGCATTGATTCGGTATTAACTTCTGTAGCAGTAGCATATACGCTATCGGGAATATATCTTGATATAAGTTATATAATCATTCAAGTAATTTTAAAATATCTTTTGACTTTTTCATAACAACAATCTCACATGCTGCTTCAAGTCCCAATCCCAGAAAAAATAAAACACTCCCTCCAATATCTAACATATAATTAATCCAGTCATCATGACTTTCTATTTTAGGATATATAGTCTGCCCACATTTTGTAGAAAAATAAATCACACTTGTAAAATCTAATATTCTTTTTAAAATCAAATCATCTTCAATATTTACCTCGCCCTCTAGAATAAAATTCAATCCTTTATTTTTTTTTATTAAAAACTCTTTTTTTTCTGCTATTTTATCAATGTCAATAAACTGAGATCTTAATATACCCCACCCCCCTTTATATTTAATAAATTTAGTATCGGGTTGTTGATATAAGCATATTATGATTTTTATCTTTTTTATTTGATGATCTATTCTATGGCAAACATAATTTAGTAGTTTATACCTATCTTCAGGCAATGCTGATATTTTTGTATTTTCAATACTAATGGCAGAAACATTCTCACTTGGCTGAAAATACATAGGGTGAAATATAGCTATTTCATTTTTAAATAAAATATTATCGGCTTTTCTTATAATAAATTCATCAGTAATCATAATGTCCTCCTTTATAATCATTAAAATGAGGTCCTCTATTTTGAGGATTATCTTCTCCAAAAAAGTGACCTTTTGCGTCATCTCTAATAATCACTTTTTTTACACCTCCACCTTCCTGTGGAAGATCAAATTCATATATTTGACCCGGTTGTGGATTACCTCTTCTATCCACATTAGGGTAAGTTCTGCTAGGTTGTTGACTTGTTGGGATTCCAGATTGTCGTTTTGCTTCATTAAAAGCCCCTTGTCTTCTAGCACCATCAGGAGACAGATTTTTAGGCCTTTCATCTAAAATAGATTTATTCTTTTTCGCAAAAGAAGCAATCTTAGGTGAAATCTTTATCCCTTTGTTTTCTCTATCTTCAATAAAATTATTTACTAAAAAAACAACTGTTTTTTCTAATGGAGTTCTTGCTCCATCTATAAAATCCATTTCTTTTGCATTTTCTGCAATAACAAATTCAATAAATCTCTCTTGGGTAGAGTTTGATAATGTCGATAACAGAGAATTAAAGAAGCCGACTAATTCCAATGCCTTTTGATTAGCTTCCTCATTATATTTCTCCGCTCCATATCACACCATGCAGATTGACAATTTTCTTGAATATCTTGTAGCTGCTTATCACTTAGCTCCTTATATTTAAGGAAAACCTCTTCAAGGGAATCTCCTTCTTTTTCTGCTTTCTCTAAGTCTTTGAAAAGATCTGACACTTGAAAATCTAAAAAAGCATTATTCTCCAGCACATTCTTCCCTATCCCTTGTCCACTACTTGTAGCTTGAGCAATTGATAGTGAATTTCCTCCACTTAACGATAATCCACTCGCCAGCCCAGCCGCTACCGCACCTGCACCAGCCTTACCGCCTTGTGTATAAGCCTCTACTGCTCCCCAAATAGCGTGAGCAATCAGGTTCGCTTGTTCATTGCTCTCTGTTGCCCGTTTGATTTGCGTATTTACATAAGGCGAAATCGCCCCCGTTACCACCCCTGCCGTTGGGCTGCCGCCTAAGGCTAAACCAACCGCATTCGTTATCGTATCTACCCCTTGTCGATAGCTTCCTCCCGTTTCCCATTTCTCCGCTTCGTTTTCCAGTTCTTGGGCTTTAATTGTGTTGCCTTCAGCATTTACCTGCTCTGCTTCCGCTCGTTTATTCTCTGCGAGAACGACAACTTTTCATTGATGGTTTGAAACTCTTGCGTCACTTTAACCTGATAATCCAGTTCTTTTTGTAACTGCCTTTGTCAAGCTAATTTTTTGATAAAATAATCATCAATAATATTCTAATCACAAATTACATACTCCCTTATCCCATTTAGGGTTTTGGTAACCACATTCTGCTGGCCAAAATTTCTTATACCCTTTTTTATCCATACAACTCCAGAATTTTTCATAATTATCTCTATGAAGTTTCTTTAAATTATTATCTCCATATTCCGCGCCACAGCTAACAGCATCTTTCCATCTCTGCTTAGAGTCCGTTTTTCCAATAGTTTCTAATTTCTGGTAGTGTGCTATGGCAGGAAACTCCTCCTTATTCTTATAACAATTACTAGAAACAACCTGAATGATAGGTCTAATACATTCATCTTCAAAAGAATATAAACAACCATTTAACATAAAAGCAGAAACAATTAATAATATCTTTTTCATATTAATTACCCCCTAGTTTAAATAGTACTTCCATCATATCTGGACTGATTAAATCAGATACAGCAAATGGTGCAGAAACAGGAATTGCAATCTCAGTTGTCCGATCGGCTAAAAACTGTTGAACATTATTTTTCAGGGAAGTATTTCCTTGTTTGTCGTACCATCTAGGTAATTGTCCTCCTAAATAATCGTGAGTTCCAGCAAAGCTCTCCACCAACATATCAGAGAAATCTCCCTTATTATATGGAAATTCTCTGCTACCTAAGTACCACCCACCTTGAATAGGTTGATATCCTCCTGTAGGTCCATATAAATCTTTTGCCTTCTCATTTTTCTTAGGATCAATAGCGTCTAATAATGATGGTAATCTATCATTCCCTTTATAAACCATACTTCCATCAGCATTAGTCTGACATCTATCAGCTCCACAAATAACATCTAAGTCAATCCGTACCCCACCTAATTTCACACCATCAAAATAACCACTATCATAGCTGTCATTTCTTAGAATCTGCCCTGTTTTCTCATCTTTAATCCCACCAAATAAACGAGAATTTTTTAGACTTTCTTCACGCATTTTAGTCGCAGCAAGTTGTAGTGTGCCTTGTGTGATCGCAATATCAGGCGTACCTGCAATAATCCCTACCGTTGTTTCTAACAATCGTTTTTGATATTGCAATTTATAAATTTCCTTATACAGTTCATCTTTTTCCTCTTCGGTGTTTGCTACTTTTATTTTCTCCCTCAATTCAGCTTATTTTGGTAGCACATAAGCATCTATAGTCGAAAATGCATTCTTCCTAAAATCACGTGTTACTTTTACCTGAATATTGAGTTCTTTTAATACTTTCTCCTTATCAAAGCGATTTTCCAGTTTACCCGAACGGCTTTCAGCATTATCAGCAGTAATATCGGTCTTAATTGCCTCCTTAGCTTGTTCTGCTGTTTTACCAGTTCTTTCAAACTGAGCCTTATCATCTCGAATTGTCAGATTTTTGGTATTAATTCCTGATATCGTTTGACTATGCTGACTATCCTTATCAGAGCCAACACCAATAGACAAATCACCTACCAAAGATTCTTTGCCGTGAGCCAGAACTTTTTCTCCATAACCATGAGTATTATAGCCCCCCTCTGCTTGATACATTGGGTCACCATTTTCATTCACCGCCTGTTTATTACTCTGAGCAATCCCTTTATCCCCCAACGGCGTATCAAAATTTGCTGCCACACTCGCACTGACTCCCACGCTACTGCCTTTGTAGTTGGCATGATTATCGAGATTCTTGGCATTCAGCGAGCCTGTACTAAAACGATTTTTACCTTCCGCTTCGGCTTGTTCGGTAGAAGTCACCAAACCAGCCGCCAGTTCAGTATGGTTTTGGATATCAACATCATACCCATCATCCCCAGCAAATATCCCCGCCTGCTGATTAACTGTCGCCATATCTGCTTTCATCTTCGATTTGCTGTAACCAGTACTACCCGATGCACCATAACCTACCGTGACTTGGGCTGAAGCACTTTCTTGTTTGCCCTCATACTTCATCGTGTCTTGCAAACTCTGGATATTCAGGTTTTCCGCATTAACTTTGACCGATTTCCCTTTCACTTGTGAGCCAACAATATTTGTATCGCCTCCGCTTTCAATTGTGGTACGGCTATCTAGGCTGCCTACTTGGCTTCCCACCCAAGCACGGCTTTCACCATTGCCATAGCCTTTTGCCACATTGCCACCTGCCGTGACACCAAACGCAAAACCGCTTGAGCCATAGCCAACCGCCACACCGGCATTAAAGCCGCTGGATTTATTTTTGCTCCGTTCAAGGTGGTTTTCATCTACTGCCAAAATGTTGACATCGCCCTCTGCTTTTAAGTATGTACCGCCTTTGCCTGATACATCAGAACCCACAATGGTTAAAGTTGAGTCTTTACCGCTGCCTTTAGTTTTGATATTCAACTTGCCTCCGGCATTGATTTGGCTTTTTTCGGACTTATTCCCTTCACTATGTTGGGTTTCGACACTTTTTTGTTCGCCATAGGTTATCGATACGCTCACATCCTGGCTTAGCGCTTCGGTTGGGTTTTTCCCCATTGCTTCGGCTAACTTGCCCACTTGCTCCGCTGTTCGCCATGCCTGAAAACCAGCATTCGCTGCCCCTAATGCATTGATTCTGTCATTTTTACTTCCGCCCACCGATTTTGCAGATTTCACCGCAGAATCGACCGATTGTATCGCTTGCACCACAGGAATATTAACTGCAATCGTCACGCCTTTCTGCTCATAAGTCCGTTTATAATTACTCTCATAATCCGAACGGGCTGCTGTAATGTTGGCTGATTTAGCGGTAATATCCACATCACCGTCTCGAGAAGTCACGATACTGCCGGTTTGTTGGTAATGCCCGTCTGTACGAATTATCGTATCACCTGACAAGCTGCCTACTTGGCTACGAGCCGCACTTTGTTGGGTTTGGTCTTGTTCAATCTGTTCTTTCTTCTTACCTACACTAAAGCCAATACTGCCCGTCCCCATTAAACCGCTTTTCGTTTTAATGTGTTCATTTTCGGCATAGTGCGTATTAGTCGCAGAGGTAATATTCACACCAGCTTTGCCGTCAATCAGTAGTTGTTTATCGGCAACCACCGCAGAGCCGTGAATATCCACTTTGCCGGTTTCCGAGTAGAGTGTGACCTTATTGCCGTCTATCTCACTACCGATATTTTCGGTGGTATCGTGGTAGTGACGGTGGGTTTCAGTGGTTTTGCTGAACCAGCCTTTAGTACTGCCTTTCGAACTGCTTGCTAATTGTTCGGATTGCTCGCCCGATTCAATACGCACGTCGCCTTTTGAGCCAACAAAGGTTTCACCGTTTTCGCTGCTCACTGTGGCTTGACGAAGCGTAGCATTTTCCATGCCGACTAAGCGAACACCGTCTTTGCCCCTTAGTATTGAGCCAATTTCAGCTTGCTGGTCTAAGCGGTAGTAGTTATCCGCATTGCCGTTGTAGTGTTCTTTGTTGCTCACATTAAGTGTAGTAATACTCAACGCCTTATCTGCTTTCGCTTTTAGGCTGCCTTGACTTTCAATATTGGCTGCTTTAATCGTGATGTTATCATCACTGTGTAAATTTAAACGTCCGCCTTCACCGGTAACTTTGACCGAAGCGAGTTGGTCTAACACAGTGCGGGCAAAATTGCCGTCAGCACTTTGAGTGGATGAAAGGGTAGAGCTGATTTCAAGGTTTTTCCCTGCATAAAGGGATAAATCTTTCACCGCTTCAATCTTACCGCCTAAGTTAATCAGGTTTTGTTTAGCCGATAAATCCACCGTGTCACCCAAAATCGTGCCTCGATTTTCCAGTTGATTACTGTGTAAGCGGGTTAAATCACGTCCTGCAATCACGCCACTATTTTGGATATTATCAACATTACCGATAATTTGATTGGCTGAAATCACTGCTCCGCGGGAAGTAATGTCGCTATTACGAGCAACCAAATAAACTTGTGGCACAAGGGCTGTCACTTTTCGCCCATCTGTAAGTGTGATTTCTTTATTCACTAACCAAACCATATCCGTTGTGAGTTCTGACATCTGTTTCGCGGTTAAGCCTACACCTATTGCAAGGTTAAACTGTTTGGCGTATTTCACTCCGCTATTCATTAAGGCTTGGTATTGCTCTAAATCGTTAGAGTAACCTTCAATATAACGTCTGCCAGTCAGTTGGTTAATTTGTTCGTTAATTAAACGCTGTTCATAGAAACCATCGCCCAAACGTTTGTGTACGTTATCGTGGTTATGACGAAGTTGTTCAAACATATAGTCAGAACTAAGCCATTGTTTGCGGTCTGTAAATTTAGGATCGGTTTCGACCAGATACCCATTTGGTGAATCTGGATTGATTTTATAAAGACTTGCTTGTGGTAAACGAACATCTGGAAGATGAGTTTGTACCATCGGCATAGTCATGTTAGATACATTCTCAGCATCAAATTTTTCAACAGTTGTTTGTAATTTAGCTATGACTTGTCCGGAACTGATAATATTATGATTATCAATAATTGGAGTAAGCGTAATTTCTGTATTGGTACCAATAGAATACATTTACTGTATTAACAGCTAATAATTCCCCTTCCTGATTATCCAAACGATTATTTGAAGTTATAGAGACATTATTCGAACTATAAACGCCCCCCTGTTGGTTATTGAATAATGAGGCTTTTAAAGAAATGTCTTTCCCTTGAATACCTTGTGTCGGAGTATTACCTTTTGCTTTTGTGCCTTGGTTATCAAGTTGCTCTGTATTAAGTGTTAATTTATCTGCATAAATGAGTGAACCATTATGAGATGTCGCACGGTTATTGATTGTCTGTGCATTAATATTTGCACTAGAAGAAGAGAGTTTACCTTCTTGGTTATCAAGTACTTTGGTTGATAAGGCTAAATTACCATTACTTTGAATAATGCCCTGCTGATTTTGTGTACTGTCTACAGCAGTAATATTAAGCTCTCTTCCACCATAGAGCTTACCTTGTTGATTAAGTAGAGAGGATACTCCTTGTAAAACCACACTACCCAATCCAACAATACCTTTTTCTAGATCTTGAGTATTTCGGTTATTAATCACATTTTGGTTAGTATTAATTAAGAGTGCATTATCTGCACGAATAAGACCGTTCTGATTATTCATTTCGCCTGAACTAATACTAGCCTGATTTTTAGAGAAAATTAAACCATCTTGGTTATTAATCTGTTGTTGAGCAGTATTAATGATTAACTGATTTGATGAGGTTATATTACCTTGTTGGTTATCCAAGCCTTTGGTCGTTAATGTAAGCTGATTTTCTGCACCGATTATTCCTTGTTGATTATTTAGTACTGTTTGTGCAGCAATAGTTAAATTAGTAGACGTAGAAACAATTTTACCTGCTTGGTTATTAATTTTATTTGCATTCAATAAACCATTATTAACCACTAGGATTTCACCTGACTGATTTTGGATATCAGAGACTTGGAGTGTAGCATGATTCAAGACCGCAACCTGCCCGTTTTGGTTATCAAGTTGTTTAGCATTCAAGGTTAAATCCGTTACTACAATACCTTGATATTTATCTGAAAGCGTATTGCGATTATCTAAGATTTGTAATGTTGTAACCCCTGCTGTTTTTGCACGAATAGATCCATGTTGATTATTGAGAGTATTAGCATCTAGGTTCAGCGTACCATTTTGTGCTGAAATAAGACCTTTTACATTATTGAGATCTGATTGGTGACTATTAATAGTCAGTCTTTCCCCAAGGCTAGCAAGTACACCATTTTGGTTCTGAATCCCCTGTTTTACACCAACGTGTGCTGAGTGCTGTGCAATCAATTTACTCCCTTGATTGTTAAGGGCTTGTGTAGTTACATTCACTTGATTACCACTGATTTCACTCTGTTTGTTTGATTTAATGGAGTCAGCAACTAAATTGAGAATATTCGCAGTAATTAAACCTGCATTCTGAGAGAGTATATTGGTATTTAAATTAAGTTGCGATTGAGTACGTATTTTACCCTGATTATTAACGAGTGACGTAGTATTTACCGTGCTATTTTTTCGTGAAAGGATATTTCCATTATTGTTATTCAGGGAGCCTGTATTTAGAGCTAATAAATTCTGTGCAATAATCCCTCTATCACTCTGATTTTCCAATAATGTATCTTGATTGTTAATTGACTGGTTATTACTATTAATAGTAATTTCATTTGCTAAAATTAGACCTTGGTTATTTTCAATCATTCCACTATTGAGATTAATATGTTGAGCTGCAACAATATTTCCCTTTTCAGTTTCTAGAGTGTGATTATTAGTATCAACTTTTAAAGAGCCTTGCTGGCTACCAATAGTGCCACTTGTATTATCTAACTTACCCCCTGTTGTAATATTACCATCAAACTTCGAAATAATTTGACTATCTTTATTACTTAGCTCTGCTGACGTTGTGATATTCAGATATTCAGCAAAAACTACACTGTGATTAATTGAACTCAATGAATTTGCAGTTAAATTTAATCCCTGTGCTTGGAGAGAGCCATTTTGCTGATTGAAATTATCTGATAATGTCATATCTGCCTGCTTAGCAGAACGAATGCTCCCTTGATCATTAGTGAGGTTTTTAGCATTTAAAGCCAAATTTTCTTGAGAGTAAATCAAGCCTCGTTGATTATCGATATTTGTAACATTAAGAGTTTGATTCCCTACACTGACAATACGCCCTTGTTGGTTGGTAATATTTGCAGACTGAATATTCATCTTACCAAGGGCTACAATCCCTTTATCTTGAGTGTCTGTTAAAGTCTGCTTATTAGATAGAGTTTGTTTCTGAGTATTAATAACAACATTTTGATTAGATTGAATTAAACCATTATCATTAATGAGCTCACCTGAGTTAATCAAAAGATTCTGATTAGATAGCATTGCGCCATTTGTCGTATTAATGTAACTTGTTCCAGCATTAACTATTAATTTACCATTTGCCAATAATCGACCTTGTCGATTATCTATTCCCTGGGAATGAATACTTAAATTACCTTGTGTTTTAAAGGTACCGCCTTGATTTTTGAGTTGATCATTGACCGAAATTTTCAGTTCATCAGTGCCGGTTTGTTCCCAAACTGCATTGTGTGTAGTGAGTGAACGTTGCTTAGCGGTGATTTTGTCTGCTTTAAGGTAGCTTTGTTGTGTTTGGAGTTCGGTAGGTGTGCTTAATGATAATGTTTTATCTGCAATCAACGTTGCACTATTCGCTTGAATGTGACCTTGATGGGCTGTTACATTCACATCGTAAGCTGAGGTATGGCTATTATCAAGATCGATTTCTGAACCTTGAACATTGATCTTACCCGAAGCAAGATTTTTTCCCTGTAAGGTCGCTTTTGTCGTGGACAAAACCGTAATGTCTTTTCCTTGAGCAGAATTGGTTTCAAGAGAACGTACTTCACCTTGTGCGGTATCTTTGACTTCTACACCAGCTGCAATGAGTGATTGGGTTGAAGCTCTCACTTTAGGTGCTTGATAGGTAATGCTACCTTTAGCGACAGATTCTCCATTCTGGGTAATTTGAGAGGATGCTGTTTTATGGATATTACCATGACGAGCAACAATCGAGCCATCTTGCTTAATATCAGCGGTACTGTTCAGTTTGATATCGCCTTGTTTATTTTCAATCTTGCCTTTGTTTTCAATCCCGTTACTTGCAGTTAAAGTCACTGATTTAGCTGCATTAAGTGTACTGGTATTGACAATTCGCCCTTGGCTATCAATTTGCAGGGTGTCGGCACTCGCACCAATATGCCCCGCATTACGTACACCCACGCCATTTTCCGTGCCGATAAGATGAATTTTGCCCGAGTACATTCCGCCCAACTCACCCACATCAATGGCGAATTGAGGTTTAGCTTCCTCTGCAAGCGGTTGTTTTGTGTTGATAATTTGCAAATTTTTGTCGTTTTCCGACCGCTTGACGGTGTTTTTGCCCGTAATAACCTTGGTCTCTTTTTTCGACCAAATTCCGGCATTCATTTCGGTCTCTCGGGCAATGATTTCGGTGTAATCCACACGGCTGTTGTCTAAACCTTTGCCGCTGACTTTTACCTTACCCACTTCAACTTTAAAGTTATCCACTTGACCATTTTTGATTTCAGGCTTACCCGTAGTAAAAGTTGCTCGGTCAGAATTAATAATCCCACAACCTTCGCAATACAATCCGCTTGGGTTCGCAATAATCACATTGGCTTTTTTGCCTGCAACTTCCACATAACCTTTCATCACTGAAAGCTTGTTAGAATTGACCTCGTTTAAAATCACTTTTGCTTCGCCTCGAGCCAAATAAGGATTACCTTGAATAAGTCCGGCTTGTTGGGTTTGCGTATTGGTACGGCTGTTATTTAAAATCGCTCCTTTTTCGGCGACATCAAATTGGCTGTATTTGTTGTGAGAAAGCCCTTTATCGTTAGGGGTTTGAATATTGACTTGAGGCAATCCATTCGCTGTCTGTAGTACAATAGGTTGCTGGTTTTTCGGGGCAGATTTATCCACTTGAATAATTAAAGTTTCAGCAAGTGCACTATCTGAAAAGGCAACAAAACCCAAGGCACAAAATAGGCTAAAGGTTAAGGGTTTTAATTGTGCCACTACATGAGAAATACTAAAATCATTTCTTTCAGTTGATTTACCTTCTGATTTTGCTAATTCAGAGACAACGACTAAACGTTGTAAAGTTTTACTGAAAATAACGCGGAAACATTGTTTGTTCATATTTTAACCCTTAAATTTTGCCAAAATTGGCTTACCCGAAAAATGAATTAAAAACTGTAGCCAATATTGAAACCGGCGACACCATCTGAGGTTCTAAATCCTTCTGGTTTACGCATCGGTCTACCCATAAATACATCGTAGCTAAACCCTTTTACACCACCTCGTAACCCGATTGCCGTTCCCATTAGATGATGCCCCAGTTGATTTTCCGTAGACCATCCGGATACTCGGCCACCGTCCACTGCCCAATAAAAAGCGTGGTTTGGGCTAAATTGCCAACTTAGCTCGTTTCGCCAGTTCCAGCCTCGTTCACCTGAAAGGGAAAGCTCGCCGTCAAAACCTCGCACGGTATAACGCCCACCAATCGAAAAACGGTCTTGGGCAATCAGTGGCGTTTTATTCCATTGAGCATTCACACTACTTTGCCATTGCCAAGATTGACTTCCCCATTGAAAAGGCTTCGTTAAACTCACACTTGCCGTGATGATTTTGGGGCGGGAAGTGCCTTCGCCAAATAGCTCTTCGGGGGCAGATAACGCACCACGCGCGGCGGTTCCCCGCTTGAAATTTGCCGAAAGTTCCAGCGTGGCTGTAGGGAAATATTCTTTATGATTAAATCCGGCTTCCCAACCTGCCATTCGGCGTTTTTGCACCTCAATTTCCGCACCGTCAATATAGTTTTGTGATTGGCGAGACCAGAGAGAGCCTGAAACAGTCGTTTTACGTTTCGCATCTCGATAGAGTAGATAAGAAAGCGTGAGTTTGTCCGTATCACTTTCACCGGCGTAGATATAACTATTATCAAATGCCCCAAAGACTTCTTGATGATATCGGCTTTGATTATGGGAAAAGGCTAAATTCCAGTAACCGAACGGCACGGAATAATAGAGCGTGAAATTTTTACTGGCTCGGCGACCAGGGTCATCGCCTTTTTGTTTAAGTGAGTGTGTGAAAGAGGTATAGAAAAGATCGTTTGCGGAGAAAATATTATCGATAGAAAGCGTGCCGCTGGCTTGCCATTTTCCTGTTGAGGTAGAGCCCGCATCATCAAGTCCTAAGTTTAGACGAAACGGAAAAGCTTGGTTATAACTGATTTTTAAATCACTGTCGCCCACTTCCGCTTTATCACTTTCGCTCGGCAAAATTTCAATATTTGCCTCGACGGTTGGCACACGTTTTAAATTTTCAAGGGATTGCTCAATATCTCAGATGTTGAGTAAGTCACCCGAATCAAAGGTTAAAGCCGTAAGAGCATGTAAGCGCGTAAAACGAGGTACATTGCCACTATCCGCTACAATCGTATTACGCACTTTACCCGGAATAACAGTTAAAACTAATTTTCCACCTCTCAAATCTTGTTCTTCAGTCACCACACGAGTAGTCACATAACCACGACTGATGATTTCATTTTGAATTTGCTTCATCAAAACACCTAACCCCTCGCCACCAAAACAGTGCGGTAGAGTAAACTTTAATGTTTGAGCTGCGTTATCAAAAGCCCACTGGAATTGACTTTGTGGGGTAGAAGAACCGTAATCAGTTAGTGTGATTTGATGGATAGGATAGCAGGGTGATTCAGTATGAGAGAGTAAACGTAATTCAGAGGAAGATGTATCGAGACGAATATCGGGCTGATTTTGTAATTGTTCGGCTTGTGCCTGTTGGTGCTGTTGCTGGCGCTGTTGTTGAGCAGCATCTATGCCGCTTAATTGAGTATCAAGCGTATTAGCGAAAGCGGTGGTTGCTAGCGCTGAAGAAATGAAGCTTAAAATGAAGGTTTGATGGTATCTCATAAGGTCAATAGAAGCTGTTATTCAGTTTGAAAGAGTGTATAAAATTCCTCACATTTTTGCAAATTTAAGTATAAAATATCAACAAATAAAAGTGTCAAAATAGGGCATCATCCGCGCCGGAGAAGTTCGCCTGAACAAAAA
>ENA-OWND01000338-OWND01000338.1-metagenome-genome-assembly--contig:-NODE-338-length-32939-cov-15.331894_pt1 | contig 32939 bp, 28 predicted proteins | sample MGYA00245342_ERZ651119 | MGnify/ENA primary metagenome ERZ651119 (study PRJEB26857, sample SAMEA4031756) | metagenome | biome: human; feature: oral; material: saliva | place: Philippines | collected 2014... | reverse complement strand
AGCTATGCCCCGGTAATGGATCTATTGCCACTAAACCTATAGAAGACGCAACTCGTAATCAGTCAGAAGGTGGCTGGATAGCCCCGGTTACGCTTAAATTTACAGCCGCTTTCCGGAGATCTGATTTTAAAAACGATGTAGTGATACAAGTAGATTTCGACCGTGAAGGCGTAAATCACTACGATAGCGACGGCAAAATTGAATATCACCCAAAGCAATCACGTTATGCAGGCGTAAAGCTCGAATATAACGGCTCTCAATGGATCGTAAAAGAGGCGTTTAACCGTGAAGATTAATCAATTAGCTTGTTTATTAGTTCCTGTGCTCGCATTATCATTGCCCACAAGCGCAGATAACTGGGAAAAAACTGATGACGACGGAAGTAGCTTTATCTTTGGTAGGGGTGAGACTACGACTAGTCCTGGTGGGTTTTCGTCTGTGGCCGAGCCAGCCGGGCCGGTAGACCCTGAAGCAGCTAAACGAGCCGCTGAAGAATACGCCCAAAAATGCATACTGCCACGGGTAGAAGTACTCATGACAATGGGGATAGCACCAGGACCTCCCCAGGAATGCACCGCCCAAGTCAACACCGGCGCCCCCCTGGCCGCTGGGCCTACCACGATCAGTAACGAACAAGTAGCCCGCCTGATCCCCCACGGATCCGGGATAAACCGTTACCCCAGCGGGGAGATTTTCGTTATCTTCAAGCAACCAATGATGGTTTGGACCAGCCCCAACAAACAAACCTTCAACATCACCCTGCTAGGCACACCTATTGAGATTGAAGCTACACCCACTTCTTTTAACTGGGACTGGGGCGACGGCCAGTCCCTCGAGACCACTGACCCCGGCAGTCCATACCCTAACTACACTGTCAGCCACCCCTACGAAGTAACCGGCAACGGCTATGTGATTAGGTTACGTACTTCTTGGACGGCCCGGTGGCACATAGCTGGACAGACCCAATGGCACCAGGTCAACGGCACGGTAACTACTACAGAGACTTCCAGCCCCTTCAACCTCTACATCGCTGACTCTTACGGCACCACACCGTAAAAGATTTTCAAGGCACTACTTCAAATTTTTCGGCAACGGCTTATTACCACTCGTAATTAGATAAATCAATGCGGATTAATCACGGGGGAAACACAATGAAGACACCACCAACTAAACGCAGTCTTCAGGCTGCGTTGGCTTTAACCCTGCTGGCCTGCTCAGGGCTGAGTGGGTGTAGCGGGGACCAAGAGCAGGGCGCTGCAAATGCTGGCAGCAGCAAGGCCGCCGTCGCCAGTACGCACAACACGAAAGCCACCACCACACCCAAGAGCAGCGGCAAAGCTAAGGATACTGGCACGTCTACCGCAAGTGGCACGCCCTCGGCGACTGCTAGCCCAACACTCATCATGACCCCAGAACTGGTGGAGGCTAAGAAGCAGGCACTAGCCACGCCGCCACCACCCAAACCAGAACTAATCACTGTCAACAATGATGACGGTGCCATAGCCACAGCCAAATACTGGGTGCAACTGCACTACTACATCTACACCACCGGAAAAGTAGATGAATACAAAGCACTATGTAACGGTGATGAGTCCACAGCTATCACACCAGTAAAATACGCAACCGAAAATCACGCTAGAGGTGGCTGGAGTAATCCAGTTACTGTGAAATTTACTGATGCATTTCGCAGGACTGATTTCAAAGACGATGTAGTTATACAAGTGGATTTTGAACGCGAAGCTTACACTAGCTATGGTGGCGACGGAAAAATTAAAAATAATCCAAAGCAATCACGCTGGGCGGGCGTAAAACTCGAATACAATGGAACACAATGGATAGTTAAAGAGGCGGTTAATCGTGAACGTTAAACAATTAATTTATCCATTAATTCCTACTCTCATCCTATCAACTCCTGCAGAGTTAGTCTCTGATGGCGATGCCGATGCAAGCGGAAATTCTTTTGTTATAAGTGCATAGGTTACGTACTTCTTGGACGACCCGGTGGCGTATCGCCGAACAAACCCAATGGCACCAAGTCAACGGCACAGTCACCACCACCAAAACATCCAACCCGTTCAATCTCTACATTGCTGATTCCTACGACACTACACCATAAGAGATTCTTAGGCACTACTTCAAATTTTCGGCAATGATTTATTACCACTAGCAATTAGATAAATCATGGGGGAAACACAATGAAGAAACCACCAACTAAACGGCACCTACAGGTGGCATTGGCTTTAACTCTGCTGGCCTGCTCAGGCCTGGCTGGCTGCAGTAACAACCAGGAACAAAGCGGTTCAAACACGGATAATGCTAGGGCCGCCGTCGTCAGCACACACACCAAAGCAGCTACAGCCACGCCAAAAGCCGGCAGCGAGGCTAGCGACGCACCTACAGCGACTGGTACGCCTACTGTAACTGGCACGCCTACAGCGACTGCTAGCCCAACACTCATCATGACGCCAGAGCTAGCGGAGGCCAAAAAGCAGGCCCTGGCCACACCACCACCACCCAAACCTAAACTAATCACCGTCAACAATGACGATGGTGCGATCGCAACAGCTAAATATTGGGTGCAACTGAACTACTACATTTACGTATCCGGCAGCACTAATGAGTACAAAGAATTGTGTCCAGGTAATACTGACACAGCTACTAAGCCTGTAGAAAAAGCACAAGAAGTACACAACAAAGGAGGATGGAGTAGCCCAGTCGCAATTACATTTATTAAAGCTTTTCGTAGATATGATTTTAAAGATGGGGTAGTAATACAAGTAGATTTTGAACGCGAAGCCGTAACACAGTATAACGGTGATGGCAGAATTGAATATGGAGAGAAACAAGCGCGCTGGGCAGCCGTGAAACTTGAATATAACGGAACACAGTGGATTGTAATAGGAGCCACCAACCGTGAACGCTAATCCTCTGATTTGTTTATTGATTCCTGCGTTGGCTATATCTCCGTCTTCAACAATTTGGGGAGACTCTGACGATCACGGAGTAGTTATAGGACATGATGAAACGCTGACTCTTACGGCACCACACCATAAGTCTTAGTTGCTGATTCATAAGAGAAGCTCACGGCAGCATACCGTATGGGGAAGTGATTTCGAGGCGAGCCCACCACTGACTTGGTTCTGCACAGCATCACCACACAGAGGAAGTGATGGTTCAAGTGCGCTGAAATATGTCTAGACATAGCAGCTAGGTAATGTCCATAACCAGACAAGGCTTAAAGCCCATCCAGGTTTGAAGCTAGACAAGTCCCTAAGCTAGACCCATCCCAAAGCTAGACCTGTCCTGAAGCTATACCAGTCCTAAAACTAGGCCAAGTCTGGATTCAGATCATTCGCTAGGCAGGGTCACGTTCTGCCTAAGTATCTGTATAAGTTTGTATAAGTCTTTGATTTCTCCAGGCGGTTGGCACTCGCAAATACTGACAAATCGTCCGTTCCCTATAAAACCCCATGGAATTTTTATAGGGAACGGACGATTTTGCCTGTATATGTCTGTATTTGTCTGTACTTGCTGGAGTTACTGGCGGCCGGAGTAGTTGGGGGCCTCAACTACCATCTGCACATCGTGCGGGTGGCTTTCCTTCAGACCAGCAGAGGTGATGCGCACAAACTGGCCGTTAGCCTTAACCTCATCAATAGTGCGGGCACCCAGGTAGAACATGGACTGGTGCAGACCACCGATCAGCTGGTAAACCACAGAGGCTAGTGAACCAGAGAAGGGCACCTGACCCTCAATGCCTTCGGGAACAATCTTGTCGTCGCCGCTGACATCAGCCTGGAAGTAGCGGTCCTTAGAGTAGGACTTGCGACCACGCGAGCTCATGGCACCCAGCGAGCCCATGCCACGGTAGCGCTTCCACTGCTTACCGTTAACAAACACCAGGTCACCAGGGGACTCGGTGCAGCCAGCCAGCAGCGAGCCAACCATTACGGTGTCAGCACCAGCCACAATGGCCTTAGCAATGTCGCCAGAATACTGCAGGCCGCCGTCGGCAATTAGCGGCACACCAGCAGCCTTACAGGCCTTAGCAGCCTCATATACGGCGGTTACCTGAGGCACACCCACGCCGGCCACAACGCGGGTGGTGCAGATAGAGCCCGGGCCCACACCCACCTTAACCGCGTCCGCACCAGCGTCGATAAGAGCCTGAGCGCCCTCAGCGGTAGCCACGTTACCGCCGATAACGTCGATACCGTGGAACTGCGGGTCGTTCTTGAGGCGGGTGATCATGTCGCAAGCCAACTTGGCGCCACCGTTGGCGGTGTCAACCACCAGCACGTCCACACCGGCGTCAGCCAGCGCCACGGCGCGCTCCCAAGTGTCACCCCAGTAGCCCAGGGCGGCACCCACCATCAGACGCCCGGAAGCATCCTTGGTGGCGTGGGGGTACTGTTCAGTCTTAACGAAGTCCTTGACGGTGATCAGACCAGTTAGGCGATCGTCATCGTCAACAATCGGTAGTTTTTCAATGCGGTTGTCAGCCAGCAGGGTCTTGGCTTCTTCGCGAGAAATACCTACATAACCGGTGATTAGCTTTTCACGCGGGGTCATACAGTCAGAAACGCTTAGTTCTTCCCAGCGCTCGGCGGGAACAAAACGCAGGTCACGGTTGGTGATGATACCTAGCAGGCGCCCCTGAGCACCTACAACAGGCAGACCCGAAACCTTGTACTGACCGCATAGCTTGTCTAGTTCGGCGATGGTGGCATCCGGGCCAACAGTTACCGGATCCGAAACCATACCTGATTCACTACGCTTTACGCGTCGCACCTGCTGGGCCTGATCCTCAATGGATAGGTTGCGGTGCAAAATACCAATACCGCCCTGACGAGCCATGGCAATGGCCATATCGGCTTCAGTTACGGTGTCCATAGCCGCTGAAATTAGCGGAATGTGTAGGGAAATGTTACGTGTCAACCGAGCGGTAGTGTCCACTTCGGAGGGAACGACGTCGGTCAGCCTAGGCAGCAGGAGGACGTCGTCATAAGTTAGACCAGTGGGGGCAAAAATGTCGCTATTGGTGATGGACTCGTTCACCTTTCTAAGGTTATGCCTTTGAGGTTAAGGTTCCAAGGTCTCACAAAGGTGGCTTTTTGCACCTTATAAAGCTGCGGTTTTTATCCTCCGGTTTTGCGGGCGCCTGCCCCTTGGTTTAGCGGGCACCCCAGCCCCGGTTGCGGGCGCCTGCCCTCCGATTTAACGGACGCCTACCCTCCGGTTTAACGGACGCCCACCCTCCGATTTCATGGGCGCCTCACCAGCGCTTTTAGCTGCCAGCCCAGGCCTTAGCGCTCGCCCTAACACTTGCCGTCTGACGTGCGCAAATAGCTTCCACGCAAACAAAAAGGCCCGCCCCTACCGGGACGGGCCGCACAAGCTGGGAAGGTTACTTGGTAACCACAGCTAGGATGTCGCGAGCGGAGAGGATTAGGTACTCTTCGCCGTCGTACTTGACCTCAGTGCCGCCGTACTTGGAGTAGATGACCAGGTCGCCCTCAGCGACGTCCACCGGAACGCGCTTGCCATTGTCGTCAATGCGGCCGGGGCCTACCGCCACAACCTTGCCCTCCTGGGGCTTTTCCTTGGCAGTGTCGGGCAGGACAAGACCGAAAGAGGTGGTCTGCTCGGCCTCGACGGTCTGGATGACCACGCGGTCCTCGAGCGGCTTGATGGAGACGGACATAACGACTCCTCCTTTACGCATAGTATGCCCCGCAGCTGCCATACCTCTGCCGTCGCGGGGGTCAGCGGCACAGCAAGCCGGAGGGCATGTGGAACATGCCTTAACGGTTAATAACTTACGACACCGTTAGCACTCAGTCAACGCGAGTGCCAAAATCTGTCTGAACTTTCGCCCACGGTGGAGTTACGGTGGCGTTACGGTGGAGTTTGCGCGAGCCACCTATGGCATTATCTAGGCATGGACGCTACCACCTTCGCACCGCTGTTGACCCCTGAAGGCTGGCAGCTCCTAGCCAACCTTCCCGATTATCAGCCTGATCAGGCCTTGAAAGTGGCCGTGGCACTGCGCAAGCAGGGCTACTCCCCCGAGTTGATTGCGGCTGCCCTGACTCAGCAGCGTTTGCGCGAAAAGGCCCAGGCCAAGTTTGGTCCCTACGCCCAGCGCATGCTGTTTACTCCCGACGGCGTGGAGCAGGCTAGTCGGCTGCAGGTGGCCGCGCTGCACGCACAGCGTTTCGTTAAGGCCGGCGCCAGGCACGTGGCCGACATGGGGTGCGGGATTGGCTCTGACACCCTGGCGCTAGCTGAGCTGGGTTTGCAGGTCAGCGCCGTCGAGATGGATGAGGCTACCGCCGCCCTGGCCACAGTAAACCTGATGCCCTACGAGCAGGTGCAGGTAATTAATGCCGACGCCACTAAGTTAGATTTAGCCCAGCTGGGAGTGGACGCAATTTTTGCTGATCCGGCCCGGCGCGCTAACGGGCGGCGCATTAGTGACCCTGAGGCTTGGTCGCCAGCGCTAAGCACGGTGCTTTCTTGGCGCCAGCAGGTACCTAACCTGGGCATTAAGGTGGCTCCCGGCATTGATTATGCGGCTTTACCTAGTGACGCTCACGTGCAGTGGATTAGCGATCACGGCGCGGTTATTGAGGCTGGTATTTGGTGTGGTGATTTGGCGCTGGAAGGTAGCGGTCGTAGCGCTTTAGTTATTGACGACGACGGCGCCCATCGCCTGCTGGATACGGAAAGTGATCCCTCCACCGCCCCAGCCCAACTTAAATCTGCCCCTGAACTGGGTGAGTATCTATTTGAACCTGATGGGGCGGTAATTCGCGCAGGCTTAGTGGCTAAAATCGCCGAACAATTAACAGCTGCCCCAATAGCCCCACAATTAGCTTATTTAACAGGTAATTGTGCATTACCTAACGATTTAGTGCCGTTTGTGAGGGCTTGGAAGATTGTACAGGTTTTACCTACTAAACCTTCAGCTTTAAAGGCCTGGGCTAAGCGAGCTGACATTGGCGCACTAGAGATTCACAAGCGTGGGATCGACGTCGAACCAGAGGCTTTACGCAAGCGTTTGCACCTGCAAGGTAGTAAACAAGCGACAATAGTATTAACTCGTCAGGGCAATAAGGGGCGAGGCAAAGCTATCGCTTTATTGGTTGAGCCAACAAATTGACTTAAATGTCTGAGCTTATATTCATAAGCGGCTATGTAATCAAACCGAGTCAACACTTCCAGGTTACTCTCAGTTAAATTTCAGGTTGTCTGGTTAAGGTCTTTACCTAGCGATCAGCATACGCACACCCGATATAAGTAATTGAACATCCCGCATCGCATGTAAGTTGCGTAGCTCTCAATTCAGGGTTTTAAACCGTGAATAATTGAGTTAAATATACAATTTCGTGCCAATTGCGGTGATTTTCGTTATTTATATTCCTTATGCCGTTGACGCTCCCCCTTAGAGATAGTTAGCCTCAAACTATCCCCAACTCGAATCTGTCGAAGGTAAACATCATGAGCGATATTTCTCGCCGCGCAACCCTTAAGGGGGCAGCTTGGAGCGCCCCCGTGCTCGTAATCGGCGCGCAGGCTAGTGCCGCCACCACCTCCCGTGTAGTTGAGCCCAAGCTGTGGTGGAACAACACCTACGCCTCCACCCAGGGCCACCAGTACGCTGACAACCCGCGCAGCTACTCCTTCCTGATCGGTAACAGCCTGCAGTACGGCAACCGCGACTCAGGCAACAAGAACGACTACGGTTTCCGCATCGCCAACGCTAAGTGGCAAAACCCCAACGGTAAGATCTACCCCACCGAAACCACCACCCTCACCGGTAACGCCGCTGACAACCCCGGCCCGCGTCGTCAGACCAACGCTCTGGGTAAGCCCGCTTACGTCACTGAGGTGGCCAGCATCGACTGGATCCACAAGAACTACATCGTAAAGTTCGACACCATCGAGCACTCTGGCCTGGCCGGTAGGAACACCTACTACCAGGACAGGGCTTGGTACGACTGGGCCGGTAACGAGAACAAGGCTGCCGTAACCCAGCGCATCAGCACCACCAACGGCTGGCCGCTGCCCACCGCAGTAAACGTTAACTCTCTGCCGGCTGATGTTGTGGCTGACGCTTACGAAAAGATCCGCGCCATGGGCTTTGAGCACCCCGAGAACTTCGTGCCTTACCGCAGCGTTTACCGTGGTAACTTCTACTTCAACGCTAAGGGCACCATCGGTGGCACTCAGGAAGCAGACAACGTAGCCGTAGCTCAGTACATCGACTCTCACTCCGAGACTCGTACTATCAAGAACGGCGTATCCACCATTACCGGTATCCCGCGTGTGTGGACCTACTACTTCACCCAGAACGACCCGTCCCTGCCGGCTGGCAAGAGCTACTACTGGACCAGCGCCATGTGGCCTTTCGGTGCCGAGGGCTGGAAGCGTGACGGTTACCCGATTCCCGCTGACTGGAAGTAATCTGCTCGAAGTAGCCAGGTAGCTACTAGCATCTATTTGAAATAGCAGCTGCTAAACATAGTGTGGGGGGCGCGGCCAAAAGGTCGCGCCCCCCACACTAGTTTTAGCGTTTACTCCAGTTCGAAAGCACCGGTGTAAAGCTGGTAGTAGACCCCGCGTTTAGCCAGCAATTCATCGTGACTACCGCGTTCAATAATGCGCCCGTGGTCTAGCACCATAATCGCGTCAGAGTTACGCACAGTGGACAGGCGGTGCGCAATTACGAATACGGTGCGGCCTTTCATCAGGTTATCCATACCGGCCTGCACTAAAGCTTCAGTGCGGGTGTCAATGGAGCTGGTGGCCTCATCCAAGATCATGGCGGGCGGATCAGCCACTGCCGCGCGGGCAATAGAGATCAGCTGCGCTTGGCCTTGAGACAGGTTAGCGGCGTTACCGGTCAGCATGGTGTCGTATCCCTGCGGTAAACGCCGGATAAAGGAGTCTGCGTTAGCCAGCTTGGCTGCCGCAATACATTCCTCATCGGTGGCGTCCAGGCGCCCGTAGCGAATGTTGTCCATCACCGTGCCGGTAAACAGCTTCACGTCCTGCAATACCACGCCTAGTGAACGGCGCAGGTCAGACTTGTGAATTTTGTTGATATTGATGCCGTCATAGCGGATCTTGCCGTCATCAATGTCGTAGAAACGGTTGATTAGGTTGGTGATAGTGGTTTTACCGGCGCCGGTAGCCCCCACAAAAGCAATCTTTTGGCCCGGCTTAGCCCACAGGGAGATGTCGTGGAGGATTTCTTTCTTACCGTCATAAGAGAAATCCACATGCTCCATCACAATTTCGCCGCGCAGCGGCGTGTAGGTAACCGTGCCTTCAGCCTGGTGGGGGTGACGCCAAGCCCAGTGCCCGGTGCGCTCCTGGGTGGGGGTTACCTCACCGTTAGCATCCACCTTGGCCCGCACTAGGCCCACATAGCCTTCGTCAGCTTCAGGTTCCTGCTCGATTAGCGCAAACACGCGCCCGGCCCCGGCCATACCCAAGGCAATCATGGGTACCTGCATGGACATCTGCCCAATGGTTTGCGACAGGTTACGCACCATACCCAGGAAGGAAACCACCACGCCCACGCTGACCACGTTAATTCCGGTCAGGGTCAGGTTAGGTAGTTCCTCTAAGATTAGGATGCCGCCAATAATGGCAATAACCACGTACATAATGTTGCCGATATTGCCCAGGGCAGGCATTAGTACGTTACCGAAACGGTTAGCTTTCTGGGAGTTTTCAAACAGTTCGCGGTTGTACTTTAGGAATTCTTCCTTAGCGGCCTGCTCATGGTTGAAGACCTGGACTACCTTCTGGCCGTCCATCATTTCTTCAATGAAGCCTTCTTCGTCAGCCAGTGAGCGCTGCTGTTTAACCATGAACTTGGCGGATTTACCACCCAGATCACGGGTTATAAACATCATCAGGCCAGCAATTAAGAACACCACCAAGGCCAGCCACACTGAGTAGTACAGCATGGTTAGCACCAGCACCACGATGGTTAGCCCGCACTGCAGCAGGGTTGGCAGTGACTGGCCAATGAGCTGACGGATTGCGTCAGTGTCGTTGGTGTAGGTAGACATGACGGCGCCGTGCGGGTGGGTGTCAAAAAACCGCAGTGGCAGGGTCTCCATACGCGCAAACATGTCGTCACGCATGTGTTTTAAGGTGCCCTGGGTGACGATAGCCATCATGCGGGTGGAGATGTAGGCAGCCAGCACACCGGCCGCAAAAATGGCTCCCATCAGGCCCACTAGCTGCACTAGCTGATCTTGCACCGGCGCCATGGAGCCGGCCGCCAGACCCGGGGTAACCACGTTATCGATGATCTGCTGCATGAAGATCGCACCCACTGCACTGGCGATAGCCGCCACCACAATGCAAAACGCCGAAACTATCAGGCGCAGCCGGTAATACTTAAATACGTAGCGCAGCAGCCGCCCAAAGGGATGGTCGATTGACTCCAGTTTCGGCTCGCCAGCTTCTTTATCAGTCGCCTTGTCCTCTACCTCACCAGCTGCCCTAGCTTCACGCTCTGGCTGGTTGGCAATTGCCTGGGCTCGAGGTGATTGGCTCTGTTCAGCCAGTTCCTGTTCCATCTGCTTGGCGCCCGGTTCTAGTTCCTGCTGGTCACTCATATCAGGCCACCTCGCTTACACTGGCAGAGTTCTGGGAGTCATAGATTTCGCGGTATTCGCCGCCCAAAGCCATCAGCTCCTCGTGCGTGCCGCGTTCTTTAATGCGCCCATCATCTAGCACCACGATCTGGTCAGCGTGCTCAACTGAGGACAGACGCTGAGCAATGATAATCGTGGTGGTATCAGGGATTTCGCTTTCAAAAGCGCGCCTGATTAGGGCGTCGGTTTTGGTGTCGACGGCGGAGGTGGAGTCATCCAAAATCAAAATCTTGGGTTTCTTCAGTAGCGCCCGCGCAATACACAGACGCTGCTTTTGACCACCGGAAACGTTGGTGCCCCCGCGTTCAATCTTGTAGTCGTAGCCTCCCGGTAGCTGGCGCACGAACTCGTCGGCTTGGGCCAGTTTGGCAGCATGGATCACCTGCTCGTCGGTGGCTTGCGGGTTACCCCAGCGTAGGTTTTCGGCAATGGTCCCAGAGAACAGCACGTTTTTTTGCAGCACGACGGCGACGGCGTCGCGTAGCGTCTCTAGGTCATAGTCACGTACGTCCACGCCCCCTACCTGCACTACGCCATCGTTGACATCGTATAGACGCGAGATCAGCTGGATCAGCGAGGTCTTAGACGAACCAGTGCCACCCACGATTCCCAGGGTAGAGCCAGAGGGAATGGTCAGGTTGATGTCGCTGAGGGCGTTAGCTTCGGCGTCGTCGCTGTAACGGAAGGAGACGTGTTCAAAGCTGACGCTACCGTCAGTAACTTCCTTAACCCCACGCTTAGGCGAGGTCAGGGTGGGCTTGTGCTTGAGTACCTCAGCGATACGGTGCGCAGACTCGGCGGCCATAGTGGTCATCACGAAGATGAAAGCCAGCATCATCATTTGGCTCAGAATCTGAATACCGTAGGTGATCAGCGCGGTTAAACCACCCTTAGTTAGGCTGGTGGCGCCAGAGCTGACAATCATGGAGGCACCCAGATAGTCCACCAGCATGATAGCGGCGAAAATGAAGAACATCATCACCGGAGCGTTAAGAGCCAATACGATTTCCGCGTGGGTGAAGTCTTTACGCACATCCTGCGAGGCGCGCTTGAACTTCTTGGTTTCGTACTCCTCAGTGACAAAAGACTTAACCACGCGGATAGCCGCAATGTTTTCCTGCACCGAGTTGTTTAGCGCGTCATACTTTTTGAAGATGCGCCTAAACAGCGGGAATACATAACGCACAATCCCAAACAGGATAGCCGCCAAGAAGGGCACCATGATTAGGAAAATCAGTGCCATATCCGAGTTAATACGCCAGGCCATAACCACCGAGAAAATAATCATCAGCGGCACACGCACGGCAATACGGATCAGCATTCCGAAGGCGTTTTGGACGTTAGTTACGTCCGTGGTCATACGGGTGACCAGGGAGGAAGTGGAGAATTTGTCGATGTCGGCGAAGGAAAATTCCTGCACCTTAAAGAACATGTCCTGACGCAGATTTCGCGACAGACCGGTGGCGGCTGTGGCCGCAAAACGCGCTGAGAGAATACCGCAAGCCAGGGAGGCTGTTGCCAAGGCAACCAAAATCAGGCCCAGGTGGACTACCGGGCCCAGGCTATGGCCGTCCAGTTTATCCACCAAACTGACCATGATCAGCGGAATTAAACATTCAAAAATGACTTCACCGATAATAAATAGCGGCGTGAGAATCGATGCGCCCCAATATCGGCGCAAACTACGCAGCAGCGTGAATATTGTGCTCATTAAATTCCTTGCTAGAAAGTAACAAACACATGCTACGCGCCGCGCCGGTGGCCTCTCTAGCGACTAGGCCACCGGCTTATAGTGAAATTAGTTTAGTTTTGTACTATCTGCCCGCCTTGTAAGGCACACAAGCAAAAGGGCGGCTGCAACCTATTTAAGGTTCCAACCGCCCAGTCAGCGTGAGCACTAGGCCAACGCAGGCACTAGACCAACGCAGGCACTAGGGCATAACGGTTTGCGACAGGCTCATGCCTGAGTCAGGGGCAAAGTCCAGGGACGAGGGCGCCACTCCGGCCCGCACTAGAGCGCTACCGATGGCGGCAATCTGAGCCCCGTTATCGGTGCAGTAACGCAGCGGGGGCAGGCGCAGGGTAATCCCGGCAGCCGCGCAGCGCTCAGCGGCTAGGGCGCGCAGGTGCGAGTTAGCGGAAAAACCGCCGCCCACCACCAGGGTGTCGCAATCAGTATCCAAGCAGGCCTGCACCGCTTTGGCGGTCAGCGAGTCATTAACTGCTTCAGAGAAAGAAGCACAAATATCGGCAGCCGGAATGGGCTCTTCCTGCGCACGCAGGCTCTCCACATAGCGGGCCACCGCAGTCTTTAGGCCAGAGAAGGAGAAGTCATAGCGGTGACGTTCCTTGTCTTTGGCCGCAGACAGACCACGCGGGAAACGGATCTTAGTTGGGTCACCGGTTTGGCTGAGCCTATCGACATGCGGGCCACCCGGGTACGGTAGCCCCAGCAGGCGTCCGACCTTATCGAAGGCCTCCCCGGCGGCGTCGTCGAGAGTGCCACCCAGCTCACGCACGTCGGTAGCAATATTGTTAATAGCCAAAATATTTGAGTGACCGCCAGAGACAATCAGGCCCACAAAACGCTGCGGGAAAGGGCCGTCAACTAGCTCATCAACAGCCAGGTGACCAATTACGTGGTTAACCCCGTAAATGGGTTTATCTAGCGCCACCGCTAGAGCCTTGGCCGCGCTAATACCCACAGTTAGCGAGCCAATCAGGCCCGGACCTGCACTAACGGCAATAGCGTCGACGTCGTGCAAATCAACGCCCGCCTTTTCCAAGGCCGCGTTAAGGGTAGGAACAAAAGACTCTAAATGCGCGCGCGAGGCAATTTCGGGGATGATGCCCCCATAACGCGCATATTTATCCATGGAAGTGGCGGTTACATCCCCCAGCAACTCACGGCCTCGTACCAGGGCTACACCGGTCTCATCGCAGGTGGATTCCACACCTAGAACCAAAGGATCGCTCACCCTTCTAGTCTAGTCCCCTGGCGCTAATACCAAAAACGGTTCCCGGCCTACTTACGTAGTACCGGGAACCGGTGGCCGTCTCAAATGAGACGAATAGTGGCGTTAAGCCAAACTCAGTGGACGTGCACGCCCTTGAAGCGGGCCTTACCCATGTCGCGGTTGAGCTGGCTGATCACGTCGATCGGCACGCTCTTGGGGCACACAGCGGCGCATTCACCAATGTTGGTGCAGCCACCGAAGCCTTCTTCGTCGTGCTGGTTGAGCATGTTGATCACGCGGATGTAGCGCTCAGGCTGACCCTGGGGCAGTAGACCCAGGTGGGTGATCTTAGCCGCAGTGAACAGCATGGCCGAGGCGTTGGGGCAGGCAGCCACACAAGCACCGCAACCGATGCAGGCGGCAGCCTCGAAGGCGCGGTCAGCCTTGGGCTTTTCGACGGGCACAGAGTGTGCCTCCGGGGCCGCACCGGTGTTGACCGAGATGTAACCACCGGCCTGGACGATACGGTCCAGGGCGGAACGGTCCACAATCAGGTCCTTAAGTACCGGGAAACCGGTTGCACGCCAAGGCTCGATGGTGATGGTGTCACCGTCAGAGAACGAGGGGTCCTCAGCGATGTGACGCATGTGCAGCTGGCAGGTGGTCGAACGGATCGGGCCGTGAGCCATACCGTTGATTACCAGACCGCACTGGCCACAAATACCTTCACGGCAGTCAGAGTCGAAGGCTACCGGCTCCTTGCCCTCCTTGAATAGACGCTCGTTAAGCACGTCTAGCATCTCTAGGAAGCTCATGTGCTCCTCGATGCCGCTTAGCGAGTACTCTTCAAAGTGACCGGCGGTGTCCTTGTTCTTTTGACGCCAGATCTTCAGCTTGATGTTCACTTGTAGCTCCGCTGCTTCAGTTCAATGTCGTTGTAAACAAGGGGTTCCTTGTGCAGGATCGGGGGCTGGTTTTCACCAGTCCATTCCCAGGCACCCACGTAGAGGAACTCGTCGTCGTGACGCAGGGCCTCACCCTCGGGGGTCTGAGATTCTGCACGGAAGTGGCCACCACAGGATTCGCGCCGGTGCAGAGCGTCAATACACATCAGCTCAGCTAGCTCGAAGAAGTCCAGTAGGCGTCCAGCCTTCTCTAGGGACTGGTTGAGTTCCATCTTTTCACCCGTGATGCGGGCGTCCTTCCAGAACTCTTCCTTCAGCGCGCGAATCTGCTTTACAGCCTTCTTCAGACCGTCTTCGCGACGCTCCATACCGCAGTACTCCCACATAATGCGGCCCAGGGCCATGTGGAAGTCATCCACCGAACGGGTACCGTCCAAAGCCATTAGACGGTCAATTCGGTCCTCAACGTCCTTACGTGCCTGAGCAATCTCAGGAGCGTTGGGGTCTACCTTGCCTTCACGCAGCATGTCAGCCAGGTAGTTGTTGATGGTGTCGGGCAGGACGAAGTAGCCGTCAGCCAGACCCTGCATCAGGGCGGAGGCGCCCAGGCGGTTAGCGCCGTGGTCGGAGAAGTTAGCTTCACCAGCCACGAACAGACCCGGGATGGAGGACTCTAGGTCGTAGTCAACCCACAGGCCACCCATGGTGTAGTGGACGGCGGGGTAAATACGCATCGGGACTTCGTAGGGGTCGTCACCGGTGATGCGCTCGTACATTTCGAACAGGTTGCCGTACTTAGCAGAAACGGCTTCCTTGCCTAGACGCCCGATAGCCTCGGAGAAGTCCAGGTAGACACCACGACGCATGGTGCGCTCGTTGCCATCGGGGTCAGTTTCCTTAATGGCAGGTCCAACACCGCGGCCTTCGTCACACATGTTCTTGGCCTGACGTGAGGCGATGTCACGGGGCACCAGGTTACCGAAGGCGGGGTAGATACGCTCGAGGTAGTAGTCGCGGTCTTCCTCAGGAATCTGACGCGGGTCCTTCTCGCAGTCTTCAGCCTTCTTGGGTACCCAGATGCGTCCGTCGTTACGTAGCGACTCACTCATCAGGGTCAGCTTGGACTGGAAGTCACCGGACTGCGGAATGCAGGTGGGGTGAATCTGGGTGTAGCAGGGGTTAGCGAAGTAGGCGCCCTTGCGGTGAGCACGCCAGATCGCGGTACCGTTGCAGCCCATAGCGTTGGTGGACAGGAAGAATACGTTGCCGTAACCACCGGTGGCTAGCACGACGGCGTCGGCCAGGTGGGTCTCGATCTCGCCGCTGATCATGTCGCGGGTGACAATACCGCGAGCCTTGCCGTCAACCACGATCAGTTCAACCATCTCGTGACGGCGGAACTCCTTAACCGTGCCGGCGCGCACCTGGCGCTCTAGGGCCTGGTAGGCGCCGATCAGCAGCTGCTGACCGGTCTGACCACGGGCGTAGAAGGTACGCGATACCTGCACACCACCGAAGGAACGGTTGTCTAGCAGACCGCCGTATTCGCGAGCGAAGGGCACACCCTGAGCCACACACTGGTCGATGATGTTGGCGCTGACCTCAGCCAGACGGTAAACATTGTCTTCACGAGCGCGGTAGTCGCCACCCTTTACGGTGTCGTAGAACAGGCGGTAAACCGAGTCGTTGTCGTTGCGGTAGTTCTTAGCAGCGTTGATACCACCCTGGGCCGCAATAGAGTGGGCGCGACGGGCGGAGTCCTGGTAGAAGAACACCTTGACGTTGTAGCCCTGCTCGCCCAGGGAGGCGGCAGCGGCGCCACCGGCCAGGCCGGAGCCAACTACGATAATGTCAAGCTTACGGCGGTTGGCCGGGTTAACTAGCTTGGCTAGGAATTTACGCTGTTCCCAACGCTTTTCGATCGGAACATCATGCGGGGCCTTGGTGTCGGCGATGTCCTCGCCAACCCGGTACAGGCCATCGATAACTTTACTCATTTATCTTCACGCTCTCTCAGTGTCCAGCGACTGCGCCGTGCAGTGCAGTCCACGAACCAGCAGCAGGCGCGTCTACCCAACCAAACAGAATGGCGGTAGGCACGGCCATAAAGGCTACGAACAGGGCCAGGGCAACCAGCGTGGCGATCAGGCGCACGCCAGGAATTACAGAACCACGGATAGCACCCAGGGTCTGCAGGGCGGACCAAACACCGTGCCAGGCGTGCAGCGCCAGCGCAGCCAGGGCGATGAAGTAGATGGCGTAGGTCCAGGGGGCATCGTGGAAGCCAAGGTACATGTTCTTGTAGGCGTCACCGTGCACGTAGTGACCACCGGGGGTGGCGTTCAGCGTGGTGAACTGCAGGATGTGCCACACAATGAACAGAATCAGGATCACGCCACCCCAACGCATGGTGCGGTTTGCGTAGCGCGAAGCTGCATACTCTGCGTGAGCCTTCTTAACTGCGTACTTCTGGTTACCGCGAGCCTTGTTGTTGCGGTGCCATAGGTGGAAGGCGGCGCCGGCGTGCCCAATGATGCAGGCGATCATAAGCGCACGCAGAATCCATAGCAGACCCTCACGAGGCAGGATCGGCATGAACATGGTACGCAGGTGAGCGGCATAGCCGTTGTAGACGTCCTCACCCTCAAAGTACTTGAGGTTGCCGTAGGCGTGGAATAGAACAAAGAAGAGGAAGAACAGACCGCTGTACGCCATGATCCGCTTCATCGCGACGGTCGTACGTCCAGCAGTCTGCCTCTTGGGAGAAACATTTGATTTGGCCACGTCACAAGGCTATCTAGCATTAACGTGACTTAAGTCCTAAGTGACCCAAAAAGCGCTTAACGCTCCCCCACTAGGGAGCTATTTGCGCTGATATAGCGCGGTTTAGTGGGGGTCATGCAAATGTTTGCACAAGTGTCAGCGACCACTGAGAAGCAAACCACTGGGCCTTTATTAGGGCACACGTCATTTACTAAATAAAACTGCAAGTCTTTTAGGCTCTGCCAACCGCCCGGCTCAGCTACCTACCGGCCCCACTTTGGGCGCGGCCAGTTTTTTGCGCATCACGATGGCGTCCTCACGCGGGTGGGTGTAGTAGGCGCGGCGTTTAGCTATGGCTTTAAACCCAGCTTCTTTGTATAGGGCGATGGCGCCGTCGTTAGAGGCCCGCACCTCCAGCAGCACCGCTTCGCACTCACGATCGACGGCGGCAGCGAGCAAAGCTTTAAGTAAAGCCCGCCCCACCCCTTTACGGCGAAAGTGGGGCAAAGTGGCAATAGTTAGTACGTCAGCGCTATCGCCCAGCCACACTCCGGCGTAACCAGCCATAGTGGCGTCAACCTCGGCCACCACATAAATGCGGTCGTCAAGCGAGTGCATCGCATCCAATTCACTGGCCAGCAGTTGGGGGCTCCAAGCCTCGGCCGAAAAAAGCTGGCGCTCAGCTTGAGCCACCCAACCCAGGTCAGCTTTACGCATGGTGCGCAGGTGCAAGACGGGCATCAAATAACTCGCTTGGGAGCCTTAGGCATCTGCACGTCGGCGTGACGCAGGTATAGCGGCGCCGTGGGCTGCTCAATCCCCTGCTGGTGGCGGCGCCAGGCAATACGCGCCAGCTGCTCTAGGATCGGGTCTTGGCTGTCAATTTCGGTACCGGTCAGCTGCTGCGGGTATAGAGCCACGCCAGAGCCGGTTACGTAGTCAACTTCGCCCAGCTCCAGGGCCGCTGCGGGGCTTAGCACATGCAGCTGACCTAGGCGTTCGACGTCGTCGGCCCCCTTAACCTGATAGCGGGCGGCATAAACTTCCTTGCGGCGCGCGTCATTAGCAACCAGCAGGCACTTACCCTGCCCAGCCTCACCGAGGCGGTCAAAAGCAGCCCGAGCACGCGCATCCAAAGAGCTAACCCCCCACAGCGGCAGATTGTGTACACGCGCAAAAGTTCGCGCCGTCACCAGGCCGGCACGCAAACCAGTGAAGGGAGCCGGGCCGGTAGCCACCGCAATGGCGTCTACCGTCTCGCCTGCCAATACCTGAGAGAGCATGGGAGCCAAAGATTCGGCGTGGTGGCGCGCATCAGTACCCACCTGCTGACGCACGGTGGTAGCGACGCCGTCGCTAAGCTCAATTAATGCCAAAGCGGACGCTAAAGAGGAGTCGATGGAGACAATACGCACGGGCTTAAGCCTATTCCTTTTCGGTTTTAGTTTTCTCAATAGCAGCTGCCGTTTGTGAGGCCGGCACTGCCGTAGCTGAGTGCACCGACACCTGCGGGCGGGCCCTGCCCTTAGCCGGAGTTTCAATCACTGCCTGACGCGCCTTACGTTTACTAGAGCCGCCTGGCCCCTCCAGGTCCCGGTATTTACTAGTGTGTTTATCCAGGACAGCCAAGCCAATTAAGCCCAGACAAGCCAATACCACCATGGTCCAAAGCGCCCAGCTAGACCAGGCAGAGCCGTTTCCGTCGGCAGATGCTGCGGGTGAACCAGAGTGCCTAACATCACGTATGGAAATATAGGCCGAAACCGAGATTGAACCGCGCTGCAATTTATTGGCTTTAGCTCCCAGCGGGCGTAGCTGGCCGTCCTCCAGCTGATACCAGGCCGCATCTTGAGCTTCATAAACCGGGTATTGGCCCGTGCCCAGGTGTGCAAGTGAACGCGCCAAAGCCGCATCAGCTATCTGCACTGCCGTGGTTTTAGCGTCGGTAGCGTTTATCAGCAGCACAAATTTGAGCTCCCCACCCAGGCGCACCAGCGTGTACCACTGCTCTGGACTGCGCACCACCTGCACAGAGCCATTGTCAGAGCGCGAAACATTCCACACATGCGCGGGCGTGGTGAATTCCGCCTGGGAGCGCTGGGTGGCGCTAAGAGCATTATTGGAGCTCGATTTTAGCCACTGTTCCAGGTAGTTCTGGTCCACCTGGGCGCGGGCCGGGCCGCCCAGCGCCAGCAAAACTAACGTCATCAGCGCCAGGCCTGCCGCCAGCAAAGAGCCCGGCCAAGAGCCCGGTAAGGCTCGCGACAAAAAGCCTGGCAACGCACTTGGCGAAGAACCTGGCACTTTTGCCGCGAGCGCGCCGAAACTGAGCTGCCCGTGGCCGGCCACCTGCCAGTTCATGGCTTAGAGCTGGTCGAGCGCTTTTTCCCAGCGCGGACCGTAGCCGGTAAGGGTGATGGTGCGGGCGCCGTCGTCGACGCCGCCCAGGTCAGTGATGCCGCTAGCATCGGCACCTGCCAGTCCCCCCTGCGGACGTTCCACCTTGATTTCTAGGCGATTGTCACTGATGCCTTCTACCATGCCTTCGCCCCATTCAACCAGGGTGATGGATTCTTCCAGGGAGGAATCCAGATCCAGGGTTTCGAGGTCTTCGAGGCTGGTGAGGCGGTAGGCGTCTACGTGCACCAGGTCCGGGCCGCCGGCCAGGGAGGGGTGCACGCGCGCCACGATGAAAGTGGGTGAAGATACGCGCCCACGTACGTTTAAGGCTGAGCCGATGCCTTGGGCCAGAGTGGTTTTACCGGCACCTAGCTCACCTGAAAGCATCACCAGGTCTCCGGCTTGTAGCAGCGGGGCTAGCCGGGCGCCGAATTCCCGGGTGGAATCGGCATCCGTGGTGTGGGTGACGTATGTGCTCATTGGGGAATCTCCGCTAATTGGTAGGAGCCTTGGGAAACGTAGTAGCGCGGTAGGTGGGCGCCGCGTAGCTGAGTGACCACCTCATAGGAGATGGTTCCGCAGGCGGTAGCCCAGTCTTCAGCGGTGGGGATGGCCGGGTTAGCCGGGCCGTTTAAGGGAGCGGGATCGCCGAAGAGGATAGCTAGGTCGCCAGCGCGCGCGGGGGCGGGTCGGGGGGTGCCGTCCGGGTTGCTGGTGGGACCTAGGTCTACAATAACTTGATCCATGCATACGCGCCCAACAATATGGGTGCGTTGTTTGCCTACCAGGATGGGGGCGCGGTCGGAGGCGCTACGCAAAATGCCGTCGCCGTAGCCTAGCGGCACTAGCCCCACCCAGCGGTCTGTGGGGGCCTGCCAGGTGGCGCCGTAGGAGACGCCTTGACCGGCTTTAATGTGCTTTACCTGGGTTAGGCGGGCTTCTAAGCGCATGATCGGGTGTAGGCCTAGATCCTGGGCACGGGCTACGGTGTGGTCGGGGCTTAGACCGTATAGGCCAATACCGAAGCGGTCCATGTCTAGGGCGGCGGTGTCGGGGTGCCACAGGGTGCCGGCGGTGGCTGCTAGGTGGCGCACGGGCACGTCAATGCCGGCGTCGGCCAGGATTTGCAGGCCTTGACGGTAGCGTTCTAGCTGCTGGCCGGTGGCCGGGATGAGGATTTCGTCTGCGCGGGCCAGGTGCGACCATAGCGCCACTACCTTAATGTGCCCCTGGCTTTGGGCTTGGGCGGCGCATTGGGCCAGGTCAGCTAGGTCTTCTAGGTTGGCGCCAGCGCGGGCCATGCCGGTGTCCACCTTTAGGTGCACGTAGGCGCACTTGTCTTCAGCTTTGGCGGCGGCGATGATGGCCTGCAAAACTTCCACGGTGGAGGCTGATAGGTCTAGCTTGGCCCGTAGCGCCTGGCGCAGGCCCGAGTCTGCCTGGGCGGCCTCTTGGGGGCTAACCGGCGGCATGATCCAGGTGAAAATCCTGGGGGTTTGGGCGGTAGCTAGAGCCGGGTTTTGGGCTAGCTGGGCTGCGTCTACCGGCTTTACTCCGGCGGTGTCGAGGTATTCACGCAGGCGTAGGGCTTCGTGCAACTGTGCCACGCCCAGCCAGGTGGCGCCTTGACGTATACAGGCCAGTGCCATGGGGCCTAGGCCGTGCCCATAGGCGTTGGCTTTGAGGATAGCCATCCAAGTCCCGCCGTGAAACTTACGAAGTTGGGCCACATTGGCGGCCAGGGCGTCGAGATCGATAATGGCACGGGCGGTTTGTGCTCCCGTCCAAGGAATTTGATAGCTACTTAGTTGCTCAGTCACGGCGCTATTGTCCCACTTTTAGCCGCCATCAGCTCAGTTTGCTGCAGCACTGGCGTACAGGGCCCAGGCCTTGGGGATGGCTGCGGCTATTTCTGGGGCGGTTATGGGGTGGTCGACGACGGCGCTGGCGGACTTTAGTCCGGTTGCGTTGGCGGGCTCCGGGCTGGTTGCGCCAGCTGCCTTTGGGCTGGTTGTCTCGGCTGCTAGTTGCCCGGCTAGGGCGTGTAAGCGCGCAGCCAGCTGCGCAATTGCCGGGGCCAGGGCTGCGGCACTAGCGAGTGCGGCGTGCCCCTGAGCGTCAACAGACTGCTGACTGGTCCCAGCGGCGTCGGCACTAGTAGAACTGCCTGAAGCGGCTGGGGCGCCCACATGCCCCGCGCCGGCGCGCACGTTTAGGGCCAGCAAGCCGCCCATTAGACCCGCCAGTACGTCCCCACTACCGGCGGTAGCCAGCCAGGGCGTGGCCGCAGGTAGGAGGTAGACTTGGGCTTCGGCATCTACCACCACGGTGCGATTGCCTTTAGCTAGCACGCAGGCCCCGGTTAATGCCGCCAGTTGCTGGGATCCCTGGATGCGCCGCTGCAGCGCAGGGCTAGTTTCAGCAGCAAACTTGCCAAGGGGTTTATCCGCTTTGTCTGCCAGTTTTTTTGCAATTTCACCTGCGGTTTTATCTGTATCCGTGCCCGCGAACAGGTTTAGGCAGCGAGCCAGTTCCCCCTCATGAGGCGTGAGGATGTGATGGGCGCGCAGGCGTAGTTTGCCCTCTTTAACCAGGGCGCAAACTGGTTCTAGGGCGCTGGCGTCAATTACTGCCGGGGTGTTTTCTAGCAGCTGGGCCAGCGCATCCCAATCTGCTTTCTGGGCGTCCAGCCCCGGGCCAAGCACTAGGGCGTCGCAGGCTCCGGTTAAGGCTGGGCCGTCAGGAACAATTTGTGGATGGGCGGCTAGCACCAGGTTTTCTACGCGCTCAGGGGCGTTTAGGCGGATCATGCCCACCCCACTATGGCTGGCCCCCGCCACGCACAGTAGACCCGCGCCAGGAAAGCGCTGCGAGCCAGCGATTATACGCACCACGCCGCGTGAGTATTTGTGGCTGTCCGCCTCGGGTTTGAGCAGGTAGCGTGCCAAGGCGGCGTCGTGCGAGCTGACCTTACAGTCTTCTGCCGGGCCACCGCTAGCCCACACCTGGGCCATGGCTACCTTGTCATGAGCTAGGCTCACTCGCCAGTTGTGCAATCCTAAACGCTGCGCCCACGCCGCCACCTGGCCGTGTAGACGCAGTTGGGGGGCTTGGCCAGGGCGGCTGGTGACCTCAATGTCGCGAAAATTCAGCCCTGCCAGGCCGCTGCCCTGGTTCGCCCTGTTGCTGGACTGGTCTGTAGGGGCACCCAGCCCTGCCGGGACGAACCCCTCCCCTGCCACGCCAGCGCCGTCGTCGCTACCAAAGCAGGTAGCGTGGGCAACAACGTCGGCCTGGCCCAGCATCTTCAAGGCCGCCTCTTTAGCGCAAAAGCGCGCCGCCAAAGAAGGCAGCGCGCCCTTGCAACTATCAAGTTCACCAGCGCTAAACAAACGCTGCATTAAAGCGGCATTAGCCTCGATACGGTCACTAAAGCGTTCAATATCCACCACATCGATGCCGCTATACATGCCTTGAGTCTAGCGGTATTACTCCACCGTTACCGACTTGGCCAGGTTACGCGGCTGGTCCACGTCATAGCCCTTAGCCTGAGCCAAAGCGGAGGCGAACACCTGCAACGGCACCACGCTCAGCAGCGGCATCATCAAGGTGGGGGCTGCGGGCACGCGGATCACATCGTGAGCGAAGGCGTCCACAGCGTGGTCTTCTTCCTCAGCGATCACAATGGTGCGGGCGCCGCGAGCGCGAATCTCCTCAATGTTGGAGATGACCTTGTCGTGCAGCACAGGGCGGCGCGGGGTAGGCACAATCACGAATACCGGCAGGTCTTCCTCTACCAGGGCGATAGGGCCGTGCTTGAGCTCGCCGGCGGCAAAACCTTCAGCGTGCACATAAGCCAGTTCCTTGAGCTTGAGGGCACCCTCTAGGGCTACCGGGTAGCCCACGTGACGGCCCAGGAACAGGAAGGAGTTGTTGTCAGCCAGTTCGCGGCCCAGGGCGCGCACCTGCTCTTCGCTCTCATCTAGGAAACGCTGGATGCGCTCAGGCATGGCGGACAGGTTAGCCAGGTAGTCAGCCACCTCTTCAGGCCACTTGTTGCCGCGCAGCTGGGCCAGGTATAGACCCAGCAGGTAGCAGGCGGTGATCTGGGCCAGGAAGGCCTTGGTGGAGGCTACGGCAACCTCGGGGCCGGCGTGGGTGTAGAGCACGGCGTCGGCTTCACGGGCAATGGTGGAGCCGTAGGTGTTAACGATTGCCAGTACGCGCGAGCCCTGTTCGCGGGCGTGGCGCACAGCCTGGATGGTGTCCATGGTTTCACCGGACTGGCTGATGGCAACGGTTAGGGTTTTTTCGTTTACGATCGGGTCACGGTAGCGGAACTCGTGGGCGAGCTCGATTTCTACCGGGATACGGCACCAGTGCTCAATGGCGTACTTGGCTACGTGTCCGGCGTAGGCGGCGGTGCCGCAAGCAACCACGATGATCTTGTCCACGCTGCGCAGCACCGAGGGGTCGATACGCATTTCGTCTAGCTGCAGCTCGCCGGAGTCGTCCATGCGGCCACGCAGCGTGTCGGCCACGGCGGTGGGCTGGTCGTGGATTTCCTTGTTCATGAAGGTGTCGTAACCGCCCTTGACGGCGGCGGAGGCGTCCCAGGTGACCTCCCAGCCGTGCGGCTCGGTCACTACCTGGCCGGCGGCGTCGGTAATTTCAATGCCAGCAGCGGTGATCAGCACGATCTGGTCGTCGTCCACCTCCACAGCCTGCTTGGTGAAGGCTACGAAAGCGGCGACGTCGGAACCAACGAAGTTTTCGCCCTCGCCCACGCCCAAAACCAGCGGGGAGGAGCGACGCGCGGCCACGATAGTGCCGGGGGCATCGGCGGTGATGGCTAGCAGGGCGTAGGTGCCCTCCAGGCGCGGGGTTACCTGGGCCATGGCTTCACGCAGCTGCAGGGCCGGGTCGCCAGCGGGGTTGGCTTCACGCAGCGCACTGTAGGCGATGTCTAGCAGGTGGGCGACAACTTCAGAGTCAGTTTGGGATAGTAGGGTGCGCCCGAGGCTTTCTACCTCTTCGCGCAGGGGACGGAAGTTTTCAATAATGCCGTTGTGTGCCAGGGCAATATGTCCGGCCACATGCGGGTGGGCGTTAGCGGCAGTGGGGCTGCCGTGGGTGGCCCAACGGGTGTGACCAATACCGGCGGTGGCCGGGGCTACGGGGTGGGCAGCGATCTGCGCCCGTAGGTTTTCTAGCTTGCCGGCTTCCTTACGTACGGATACACCTTCATCCGTCAGTAGGGCTACGCCAGCGGAGTCATAGCCACGGTATTCCAGGCGGCTAAGACCATCTAGTAGTACTTCTAGGCTACGTTCACTGGGGACCGCTACCGGTCCGACATGTCCAACGATTCCACACATAAACTTGATTGAATCATGTATTTAATGCGCAAAACAATGATTGAAAGGCGCGAGCTTGCTTACTATTCCCACAGCGTAGAGGCCATATGACCCAGGCCGCTTAGGTCTGCGCTTTATCTTTGGCGGGTTTGTAAGCCAAACTAGAGCCGTGAGCGATTTTGCTAACCCCCTAGATTGGCTGCCCATCTGGCATAAGAACAGCCCGTTTATAGAGATTAAACGTGAAGCTTGGGGCCGTATAGCCGCTAACGCCCCCCTACCGCTAACTGAAGCCGATCTGGAACGTTTGCGTTCTTTAGATGACCCCATTGAGCTACCTGAGGTAGATGCGGTTTACCGGCCTTTATCGGCACTTTTAGAGACTTACATTGAATCCACGCAAATGCGCCGCCAGGCGGTGGCGCGCACTTTGGGCATTAAACCCACGCATGTGCCCTTTGTGATTGCGGTGGCCGGATCGGTGGCGGTGGGTAAATCCACTACTGCCCGCCTGCTAGCTCACCTACTAGCCCGCTTTGAGGCCACCCCCAAGGTGTCTTTGGTGACCACTGACGGTTTCTTGCTGCCTAACAGCGAGTTGGAACGGCGCGGGTTGATGGCCCGTAAGGGTTTCCCGGAGTCTTATGATCGGCGCGCCCTGCTTGATTTTATTAGTGCGGTTAAATCTGGCGCTCCCCTGGTGCAGGCGCCCCTTTATGACCACACGATTTATGACGTGGTACCTGACCGTAAGGTGGATGTGCGTCAGCCTGACGTGCTGGTGCTGGAGGGTCTAAATGTGCTCCAGCCAGCCCCGCGTGCCTCTAACAACCAGGCGGTTATGGCAGTTAGTGACTTTATTGATTTTTCTATCTATGTTGACGCCGACGCTGCCAACATTCGCTCTTGGTATTTGGAGCGGTTTTTGACTTTGAAGCACACGGCTTTTACTCAGCCTGACTCTTACTTCCGTAAATATGCTGATATTGACGACGACGTCGCTTTGGCTGGGGCCGGCCAGATTTGGGATACCGTCAATCTGCCCAATTTGATTGAAAACATTGAGCCCACCCGCCCCCGTGCCACCTTGCTGCTACATAAAGACGCCAACCACCACATGGACTATATGCGCCTGCGCAAAGAGTAGGGTTGCGCGGCGCCTGCATACGGCGTGCAGCGCCAAGGCAGCCTACCCCACTTCTGCCGCGCTCAGCTGCCAAAGTGGAGCTGGGCGCCCCGGCTGCCAGGCCTAGCTGCCACGCAGGCCAAGCACAGAGGCAAGCAAAGGCCGGCCCGAAATTTCGGGCCGGCCTTAGTCTCTAGCTGCAGTGTCTAGCTGCGCGCTTTAACGCATTTGCTGCTTTGGGCGCGGTGAGCGCTGGCGCATTAAGCACGTCAAGCGCTGGCGCGCTAAGTGCGCAGCTAGGTTTTAGGGCGTCACAGAGCCAGGTTGTCCTTAACTACCTGGGCCAACTCAGCGGCGACGGCGTCGGACTCTTCCTGAGTGGCAGCCTCAACCATTACGCGCACCAGCGGCTCAGTGCCCGAGGGACGCAGCAGCACGCGGCCGGTCTCACCTAGGCGAGCCTCAGCCTTAGCCACGGCGCTCTGGACGGCGTCGTTAGTGGAAGCGGCGTGCTTGTCCACGTTGGGGACGTTGATCAGCGACTGGGGCAGGCGCTCAACTACGCTGGCCAGTTCCTTGAGGGTCTTGCCAGAGCGCTTGAGGCGAGCCGCCAAACGCAGCGAGGTGAGGATACCGTCACCGGTGGTGGCGTGGATGGAGTCGATGACGTGACCGGACTGCTCACCACCGAGCACGTAGCCGCCAGAGAGCATCTTCTCTAGCACGTAGCGGTCACCCACACCGGTCTGAACAGTGCGGATACCGTGCTTGCGCATGGCCAGCAGCAGACCCAGGTTGCTCATAACCGTCACTACCAGGGTGTCGGAGGCCAGGGTGCCGTCAGCCTTAGCGCCAATGGCGAGGATACCCATGATCTGGTCACCATCCACCAAGGTGCCCTCAGCGTCAACGGCCATGCAGCGGTCGGCGTCGCCGTCGTAGGCCACACCCATGTCCGCACCCACGAACTTGACGTAGTTCTGTAGCTGCTCGGGGTGGGTGGAGCCGGCCTGAGCGTTGATGTTTAGGCCGTCGGGAGAGGCATTGATAACCAGCACTTCAGCGCCGGCGGCACGCAGTGCAGCGGGGCCCACCTTAGAGGCAGCGCCGTTGGCGGCGTCCACGGCGATACGCAGGCCAGACAGGTCAGTGCCAGTGGAAGCCACCAGGTGGTTGATGTAGGCCTGGTCAGCTACGGTTTCACCCTTAATTACACGGCCGACGGCGGCGCCGGTGGGGCGCTCGTGCTCGGCGGTGAGTAGGGCTTCAATGCGGTCTTCGACGGCGTCTTCCAGTTTGAAGCCGCCACGGGCGAAGAACTTAATGCCGTTGTCGGGGAAGGGGTTGTGGGAAGCGGAGATCATAACGCCCAGGTCGATGTCGTGGGCGGCGGTGAGGTAGGCGATGGCGGGGGTGGGAAGAACCCCGACGCGGGTGACGTCGACGCCGGAGGCCGCCAAACCTGCAGAGATAGCGTGGTCTAGGAATTCTCCTGAAGCACGGGTGTCTCGACCGACGATGGCGCGCGGACGCTTGTTGCCTTTAGCCGGCGACTTTTCCGTTAGTACACGGGCAGCAGCTTCACCTAGCTGCACCGCCAGGGCGGGGGTGAGTAGGTCGTTAGCTAGGCCTCGCACACCGTCAGTACCGAATAGACGAGCCATTGATTTCCTCCTGCAAAAGCTCAATTAATAAAGCAATTATCCCACAACCAGTTAAAACGCAACACACCCCGCCACCATGTACAGGTGACGGGGTGTGAGCAGATAAAGCGCGAAACGCGATCAGCGCTTGGAGTACTGCGGAGCGCGGCGGGCCTTGTGTAGACCGGCCTTCTTACGCTCAACAGCGCGGGCGTCGCGGGTGAGGAAGCCGGCCTTCTTTAGGGTGGCGCGGTTGGCCTCACGGTCGATCTCGTTCAGGGCGCGGGCAATGCCTAGACGCAGAGCGCCGGCCTGGCCGGAAACGCCGCCACCGTGGATGCGAGCGATCACGTCAAAGCGACCCTCGATGTCCAAGATGGTGAACGGGGAACGCACTAGCTGCTGGTGCAGCTTGTTGGGGAAGTAATCTTCCAGGGTGCGTCCGTTTAGAGTCCAGTTACCGGTGCCGGGCACTAGGCGTACACGAGCAACGGCCTCCTTGCGGCGGCCTAGGCCGGCGCCGGGAGCGGTGATGGACTGACCACGGCCTTCGCCGGTGGTCTCGGTTTCAGTGGTGTAGCTGGCGGGAGCGTTCTCCTCGTCCAGTACCTCAATGTCGATGGTGGTCTCAGCCACGATATGTCCTTTACGTTATGAGGCTCGTGCGCTGAGCGCTTACTGAGCGACCTGGGTGATCTCGAAAACCTGAGGGTTCTGGGCCTGGTGCGGGTGCTCGCTACCAGAGTAAACCTTCAGCTTCTTGAGCTGGGCACGGCCAAGCTTGTTGTGGGGAATCATGCCCTTGATGGCCTTTTCTACGGCGAACTCGGGACGAGTAGCCAGTAGCTCACGGTAGCTGGTGGCGGTCAGGCCACCGGGACGACCAGAGTGACGGTAAGCGATCTTCTTGTCAGCCTTACCGTTGGTCAGCGCGACCTTGTCAGCGTTAATGATGATGACGTAGTCGCCGGTGTCCGCGTGAGGGGCGAACTGGGGCTTGTGCTTCCCACGGAGCAGGGTTGCGGCCTGAGCCGCTAGACGACCCAGCACGACGTCGGTGGCGTCAATGACGTACCAGTTCTTCTCGACGTCGCCGGGCTTCGGTGTGTACGTACGCACGGGCGTTTGCCTTCGTTTCTACTTGGCGGTGGGCACACTTAGCTGATGTTGAAGCGTCACAGCTTTTTGCATAACCCACCGTGGTCAGGTGAACGTTGCTGGAGCACGTAGCGCGTGGGGCGAGTGGGAGCGCACCGCAAGCGCGCACAGACGTGCTGCAAGACATGACTACTTTACCCAAGGCATACAACTAGGTCAAAGATTCTCGCCCACCCCACCCCCGTGAAGCCCACCACTACCCTACAAACACAGGCAAACACAGGCAATTTCATCTACAAACACAGGCAATTTCATCTACAAATACAGGTAATTTCATCCCTTCCCTATAAAAAATTCATGGGGTTTTATAGGCAACGGACGAAATGTCAGTTTTTGTGTGGCCCCGCCAACGACGACGCCCGGTACCCTTCACTCCCCTGCCGCCGTCGCCAGCACTTCAGCCCAACAACAATGCCAGGCATCCCAACAAAACCACCGCGCTGCCCCGCCGTCACCGAACAGCCACCCAGCTGGCCGCATCCACTCAGCCACTACATTTAGTCACGACATTTAGTCATCAGCAGCGCTGGTGCGCAAAACCCGCGCGGCCTGCGCCTGCTCAGCCCAGCGGCGCGGCTCAGGGTAGGTAATGGCCTCCAAAGTCAGCCCATGAGCGGGCGCCAGCGGGGCCGCCAACTCCCGCGAGCGCCGCGCCAACAGCACCGCCGGCCACTCCTCACTATTGCGCCCCTGCCCCACCGTCAGCGTGGCCCCTACCAGGGAGCGCACCATGTGGTGGCAAAACGCGTCGGCGCTAACTTCAAACACGGCCAGGCCAGTATCAACACCGCTTTCGGGCCGGCTCCACGCGGCCGCAAGCAGACTGCGAATAGTGGATGCCCCCTCGCGCGGCTTGCAGTAAGACAAAAATTCGTGTTCCCCCAGCAGCGGCTGCAGCGAACGGTTCATGGCCTCTAGGTCCAGCTCCTCGTCAGTCCACAGCACGCTGGAGCGCAGGCGGGGGTCGTGCCGCGCCACGCCGTCGGCCACGCGGTAACGGTAGGTGCGCCGCAGGGCACTAAAGCGCGCATCGAAATCGCCGCCCACCTGGCTGACCGCGCCCACCACAATGTCCGCGCCGTTGCCCGCGCTCGCCCCCAGCGCCACCAGCCCCGGCTCCGGGCGCGAGGTAGTTTTGGGGTTTGCGGCCCGTTTGAGCAGGGCTTGGGTCCGACGTCGCAGCGCCTGGGCAGGGTCGAGTCCGTTGCGTCCAGATAGGGCTTGCCAGGCTTCAGTGTCGACGTCGAAATGCACCACCTGGTGGCTGGCATGCACCCCGGCGTCGGTGCGGCCGGCGACGGTGAGCTGCACGGGGACGCGCAAAATGGTGGACAGGGCCTCGGTTAGCTCCCCTTGCACGGTGCGCAGGCCAGGCTGGGCGGCCCAGCCGCGAAAGAAGGTGCCGTCGTAGGCCAGGTCCATGCGCACACGCACCTTGGGGCGCAGGGCTGCTGCCAGATTGGCCGCCAACTGCGGGGCTTGCTTCCCAGCCAAGCTGCCAGCATCGCCGCCGTCCTCAGCGCACGCGCCTTCCAGGTGCGCCCCGGCCAGCCCGCCAGCCTTGCCGCCGTCCTCAATCTGCATCTCTGCCGGCTCGGCACCACCGGCCGGCCCACCAACGCCCTCGGCCGGCCCGGCGCCCGCCTCGGCCCCACTGGCCGGCTCGACAACGCAATCACGGTAACCAAACATGCACCCATTTGAGCACATCAGCGCTAGGGTAAGGGCGTGAGTGACGTAACGACCCTGAGCGTGGACTGCGGCGGCGGCGGCATTAAAGCCAGCGTATTAAACAGCGCGGGCAACATTATTTCGCCGGCTCTGCGCACTCCCACGCCTTATCCGCTCCCCCCTGAGCGCCTGGTAGAAACCATCGTTGACCTGGCCAAGCAGCTACCACGGGCGCAGCGCATCACCGTAGGTATGCCGGGCATGATCCGCCACGGGGTGGTGATCACGACGCCGCACTACATCACCAAGTCTGGCCCGCGTTCCAAGGTGATGCCTGAGCTGGTGCCGCTGTGGGCACGCTTTGATATGCGTGAGGCTTTGCAAAACCAACTGGATTTACCCACTTTGGTGCTAAATGACGCCGAGGTGGCCGGCGCGGGCGTGGTGACCGGCCAGGGCCTGGAGATGATCGTGACGCTGGGGACCGGCTTGGGTAACGCCATTTTTGATAATGGCCGCCTGGCCCCGCACGTGGAGGTTTCTCAGGGCCCGATCCGCTGGGGCCTAACCTATGACGACTACATTGGTGAGCATGAGCGCCTGCGCCTAGGCGATTCGCACTGGTCACGGCGCGTGCGCCTGGTGGTTGATGCGCTGCGACCGATGTACGTGTGGGACCGCCTTTACCTAGGTGGCGGCAACTCGCGCCGGATCACTGCCTCTAACCTGGCTAAGATCGGCGAGGACGTCGTGGTGGTCCCCAATGAGGCGGGTATGACCGGCGGGGCGCGCTGCTGGGATCTGGCTCGCACCAGCGACTAATCCCCCAGGCTGGCTAGCTGGCCTCAGCTGGTGCCGCCGGCTTATTTAGTCCTTGACCTGGCTTTAGCTAGTGCCGCTGGCGTCAGCCGGCTTAATTCGTCCTTGACCTGGCTTTAGCTGTCACTGCCTGCGTCAGCCGGCTTAATTAAATTGGCGGGTTCGCTTAAATGCGGGCCCGCTTTTTGCTGCAGTTTTTATTTACGACGACGACGGCGCTCGCGGCTGCTGTTATGTTAAGCGCACTTTCGCGTCTTCATACACCAGATCTTCATACACCAGCTCTCAGGGCAGGCGCGAAACCTGCAGAACACGCAGCGCGGATAAATGGCTAAGGGCTAGGGCGCTTGGAGTAACTGGTTAGAGTGGGTGCTTGCTAGGACAATTGGCTATTGGGGAATGACCTGAGCTTGGGGGTTGCCAGCAGCGTCGAAGGTGTAGGTAGCGTCAATCCTTACTGAGACTTGCACGCCACTGTCTTGGCTGCCTAGGCCGCTAACCCGAATCACCCCGACGGCACTGAACTTGTCGCCGTCGATGTCTAATAAGCGACTGGGCAGAGACTGCAACGTCAGCTGGGAGGCATCAACGCTACGCACCTGGGCGGGGCAGGCGTCCCCGCCGGAGCCCTCAGCGCAGGCCCGCACTTGTTCTTGAGCCCAGCTCAGAGCCCATTGTGATAGTTCAGCGGTGGGGTTGACGCTAAGTATTGCCTCATGCTGGGACTCGGTAACCACCAGTTCACGCTGGCCGGTGGGGGTAACGGCGAGGCCCGCAGTTAAATATTTGGGGTTTACCGTGCCAGAGATAAGGGAATATGAACCCGGATAGGCCAGGGCTTTAACGTGACGGTAACCGTTTTTGTCTGCCCCTACTAAGGGCAGCGGGACAGAAATCGTGCCGACTGTAACTCGGTTTACGGCTGAGGGGATGGAAATATCCACGCTGCGAGCCAGTGAGGTTGTAATAGCCCATTTACCGATGAATGGGCGCTCAACTTTGCTGGGTTTAACGCTGACCACTGCCTGCTGTGGTGCGCCGTCGCCTACCATGTAGCGAACAGTGATGGCGGTGGTGTCGCCACTAACCATGCCGGTACTCACAGAGACAAGTTTGAGTTTGCCTTCAGCGCCTTCAGCGGCTTGGGATTTGAGTAGGTTAACCCCAGTATCACCGGGGATCTTGACGGGCACGGCCGCTGTGGCCGCCTCATATTTGCCTTGTTCTAGTAGCTGCATGTAGGTGCGTACGGCTGCTTCGGCACCGGTGTTCACTGGGTTAATTAGTCGCGGTAGGGCGACGACGCCTATCACCAGCACTACCACTAAAGCTGCCGCAACCGCATAGACCTGCCAGTTAAGCCAGGCCGGAAGTGAGATGCTGCGGGTTCTACGAGAGCTCATGGTTCTAGAGAAAGGTGCATATTGTTAGGCTAACGATACGCGAGTATATCTGATT
>ENA-OWND01000333-OWND01000333.1-metagenome-genome-assembly--contig:-NODE-333-length-33510-cov-4.239605_pt1 | contig 33510 bp, 33 predicted proteins | sample MGYA00245342_ERZ651119 | MGnify/ENA primary metagenome ERZ651119 (study PRJEB26857, sample SAMEA4031756) | metagenome | biome: human; feature: oral; material: saliva | place: Philippines | collected 2014... | reverse complement strand
GTATGCTTATTTCTCGATGACCGAAAAGCAACTCCTCGACATGACGCGCACTTCGGGAGGCATCGAGGCCGCCATTCGCGAGATGCCCGCCGTTTCGCTCGTGCTGGCCGACGGTACCACCTACGAACGTCAAGGAAAGGTGAGTGCCGTGTCGGGAGTAGCCGATGTGGCCACCGGCAGTGTGAAGATGCGCGCAACTTTCGACAACCCGCATCAGATTCTCCGCTCCGGAACCACCGGACAAGTGAGCTTCCCGGTGAATAAGAGCAACGCTATTCTCGTACAACAGAAGAGCACGGTCGAGATTCAGAACAAGAAGTTCGTCTATCTCGTGGACAAGAACAACAAAGTCCACTCCACCGAGATCGAAGTCATGCCGCAAAACGACGGGCAGAACTACATTGTCACGAAAGGCCTCAGTGTAGGCGACCGCATCGTCGTGGAAGGTGTGAACAAACTGAAGAACGACATGCAAATCAAGCCCATCACTCCCGAGCAAAGTGCCAAACAGCTCGAGAAATCGATGGACCACATGGCTAAAAAGAAGATGCCCGGGCAAGATTGAGCGCGCCGCGAGACGACGACTCCCTTTTCGCACGCCTCGCCCGCTCAATTTCCCCCCAATGCAAACCAAAATTGCTGATCAATGAAATTAGATTTATTCATCAATAGGCCGGTATTGTCCACGGTGATCTCCATTTTCATCGTCTTGCTCGGCTTCTTGGGCTTGGTTTCCCTGCCCATCACTCAATATCCGGACATTGCGCCGCCCACTGTGCAGGTTTCCACAGCCTATCAAGGTGCCAATGCGCAAACAGTCCTCAACTCTGTGATCGCACCTCTCGAGGAAGCCATCAACGGTGTGGAGAACATGGACTACATGAGCTCGTCGGCTACGAATACCGGCGCGGCCTCCATCCAGATCACCTTCAAAATGGGCACTGATCCCGACATGGCAGCCGTCAATGTCCAGAACCGTGTCTCCAAAGCCACCGGTGTCTTGCCCGCAGAAGTCACGCGCGTCGGTGTCTTCACCCAGAAACGCCAGAGCTCCATGCTCATGGTGTTCTCGCTCGTGGACACACAAGACAAATATAGCAGCGACTTCATTGAGAACTACGCGAAAATCAACCTCATCCCCCTCGTGCAGCGTGTGCCGGGTGTAGGTGATGCACAGGTGTTCTCCGGATCTTATGCTATGCGCATCTGGCTCGATCCCGAAAAGATGGCCTCCTACGGGCTCGTACCCACCGACGTGGCCGGTATTCTCGCCGAACAAAACATCGAAGCAGCCCCGGGTAACGTCGGAGAACGCAACAATAATACGTTCCAATACACGCTGCGCTACCGCGGACGCCTTGAGAATCCCGAACAGTACGAGGAAATGGTCATCAAAGCTACTCCCGACGGCAAGGTGATACGCTTGAAAGACATTGCCCGTGTCGAACTCGGCTCGGATAGCTACGCCACCGGCAGTCGCACCAACGGACACACCGCTGTGTCGTGCATGGTGACACAGATCGCAGGCTCCAACGCGACCGAAATCGTTCAGAACATTCAGAAAGAACTTGAGGACATCAAGGGCACCCTACCCTCCGGCATGGAAATTCACACCGTCATGAATGTGAACGACTTCCTTTTTGCCTCAATTCATGAAGTCGTTAAGACGCTCATCGAAGCCTTTGTCCTCGTGTTCCTCGTGGTGTTCCTCTTCCTTCAGGATCTCCGCTCCACATTGATCCCTACCATCGCCATCCCCGTGGCCTTGATCGGTACTTTCTTCGCCCTATATTTAATTGGGTTCACCATCAATCTTCTTACCCTTTCAGCCCTCATTTTGGCCATTGCCATCGTGGTCGACGACGCCATCGTCGTGGTGGAAGGTGTGCACGCCAAACTTGACATGGGCTACTCCTCGGCGCGCAAAGCCTCTCTCGATGCGATGAGCGAACTCGGTGGGGCCATCCTCTCGATCACCCTCGTCATGATGGCGGTGTTCATCCCCGTTTCCTTCCTCGGCGGCACAAGTGGTGTCTTCTATCGCCAGTTTGGTATCACAATGGCCATTGCCATTGCCTTCTCCGCCCTGAATGCACTCACCCTTTCGCCCGCACTTTGCGCCATCTTCCTCAAGGCGCACAACGACGAACGCCCGCTCGGACAACGCGTCAAGGAAGCACAGGGCGAGGCACTCCAAATCATGAAGGAGAAGTACAAAGTGCGCGGCATGCGTTTCAGTTTGGCACTCCCGCCTTGGCTCACGCTCCTCTTACTCTTGGCGACTGTCGTCTTCATGGTGGCCGGTTTGTTCACTTCCGAACATCTCTACATCTCTATCCCCGCTTGGATCCTTGCCATTGTTGCCGTTCTCGGTCTCTTCTCACAGCGTTTCATCGATTCGTTCAACCACGCTTACGATCGTCTCCTCGAGCGCTATAAGAAAGGAGTGGGTCACTTCGTGAAGCGGCCTTGGCTTTCGATGGGGTTTGTTGCGCTTTCTATCGCCTTGCTCATGTTCACGATGGCGAAAACCCCGACCACCCTCGTGCCCAACGAAGACACGGGCACCATCATGGGTGCCGTCACCCTCCCCCCCGGAACATCGCAAGACCGCACCGACAAGATGCTGCGCCAAGTTGAGAAACTTGTCATGGCCTCTCCCCTGGTAGACAACACCGTGGTCATTTCCGGTTTCTCTTTCCTCGGCGGACAAGGCTCGTCCTACGGCTCGTTCATCATCAAACTCAAGCCTTGGGAAGAACGCAACTCGGTGACCGAAAGCTCCACCATGGTATTTGCCAATCTCTATCTCGAGTCGCAGAAGGCATTTAAGGACGCCCAAGTGCTCTTCTTCCAGCCCCCGATGATCACCGGATACGGCATGAGCAACGGTTTCTCGCTCAATCTTCAAGACCGCACCGGTGGTGACCTCACGAAATTCAAAAAAGTGGCCGATGACTTCATTGCCGAACTCACAAAGCGCCCCGAAATCCAATCGGCGCAGACCAACTTCGACACGCGCTTCCCGCAATACATCATCGACATCGACGCTGCACAGTGTAAGCGCGCCGGCCTTTCGCCCACCGACGTGCTCACCACGTTGCAAGGCTACCTCGGCGGTCTCTATTCCTCCAACTTCAACCGCTTCGGTAAGGTCTATCGCGTCATGGTGCAGGCCGATTTCGCCGACCGCAGCAACATCGAGTCGCTCAACAACATCAAAGTGCGCAACAATCGCGGCGAAATGGCTCCCATCACCCAGTTCATGACGCTCACCCCCACAGAAGGTCCCGACGTCATCAGCCGTTTCAACATGTTCACCTCGATTGCCATCAATGGTAACCCGGCCGACGGCTACACCTCCGGACAAGCCGTGAAAGCAGTGGAAGAAGTGGCCAAGTCCACCCTCCCCGTAGGTTACACGTATGAGTATTCCGGTCTCACCCGCGAAGAGCAATCCTCGGGCTCGAGCACCACGGGTCTCGTCTTCGTGCTTTGCTTCGTCTTCATCTACCTTTTGCTCGCCGCACAGTACGAAAGCTACTTCCTCCCCTTCGCCGTGCTGCTGTCTGTTCCCTTCGGACTGCTCGGAGCCTTCCTCTTCATCCACCTGATGGGCAGCTTGGGCTATATTCCCGGTATGGTGGGTAAAATCCTTGGCGCCATTTTCGGACAAGCCCAGAACAACATCTACGTGCAAATCTCGCTGATCATGCTCATGGGTCTCCTGGCGAAAAACGCCATCCTCATCGTAGAGTTTGCACTCGACCGCCGAAAGATGGGAATGAGCATCACTGCCGCCTCCCTCCACGGTGCCGCCGCTCGTTTGCGCCCGATTTTGATGACCTCCATGGCCATGATCATTGGTCTGCTCCCCATGATGTTCGCCTTTGGGGTAGGTGCCAACGGTAACCGCGCCCTCGGAACGACTGCCGTCGGCGGCATGTTCATCGGCATGATCTGCCAAATTTTCGTCGTGCCCGCACTCTTCCGCATTTTCCAAGGCATTCAAGAGCACTTCAAGCCCATTGATTTCGGCGACCTCCACGATGCCGATGCAACGCCCGACCTGGAACAATACACCAAGTAACGGCGTTTCCCCTTCACCGCGGTGACTCGTCCTCAACGGCGGGGAAGCCCACGCCTTCCCCGCCGTACGAGCACCGACAACACAGCACACAAGATTATGAAACATACGCTTCTACTCTGCTCGGCCGCATTGCTGCTCACCGGTTGCAGTTCGCTGTTCGGACACTACGAGCGCGACACCCAACACACCAAGCAGTTCACCGCAGCCCTCTACAGAGACACCACCGCAGCCGGCGGCACGTTGGCCATTGCCGACACCGCTTCGTTCGGCAACCTCCCTTGGCGAGAAGTCTTCACCGATCCGCAACTGCGCACCCTCATTGACACCGCTTTGGTGCGCAACACCGACATGCGCAAGGCCCTGCTCACCGTGAAACAGGCCGAAATTGGTTTGCGCATCAACAAACTCGCCTATCTGCCCCAAATCGCACTCTCGCCCTCGGGCACGATCTCGCACGCCTTCATTGACCACGCGACAACCAACAAGACCTACGAGATCCCCGTGCAAGCCTCTTGGCAAATTGATGCCTTCGGCACTCTCTACAACGCCAAGAAGCAAGGCGAACTCTCGCTCGAGCAGGCCAAGTGGGCGCGGCAAGCCACGCAGACCGCCGTGGTTTGCGGAGTGGCCAACCTCTATTACAGCTTACAAATGCTCGATGAGCAATTGTCCACCACCGAATCGACCCTCGCCCTCTGGCGCAAGAACATTGCCGCCATGGAAGCGATGAAAACGGTCGGCTACACCAATTCGGCCGCCATCGCCAGCGCAAAAGCACAGGTGCTCCAAATCGAAGCCGGCGTGCCCACCATCAAAAAGAGCATGCGCGAAGCCGAAAACGCCCTCTGCCTCTTGCTCCACGAGACGCCCCATGGCATTCAGCGCAGTGCCTTCACCGCCGAAGGCTTCCCCAAATCCTTCAGCACCGGCCTGCCTCTCGCCCTCCTCGCCAATCGCCCCGACGTTGCCATTAGCGAAGCCAAACTGGCCCAAGCTTTCTACGGCATTCAAGCTGCGCGCGGCGCCTTCTTCCCCAAAATCACCCTGAGCGCACAGGGAGAGTTCACCAACTCGCTCGGCGGCATGATCATGAACCCCGGCAAATTCATCGCAGCCGGCGTTGCATCGCTCACCCAGCCGCTCTTTGCGCAAGGTAAACTGAAGGGCAACTACGAAATCGCCAAGATCACGCAAGAAAGCGCACAGCTCGATTTCGAAAAGACCCTCCTCAAAGCCGGGCAGGAAGTGAGCAACGCGCTCAATGCCTACAACACGGCATGCCAAACCACCGACTTGGCCCAACAGCAGGTGCAGCAACTCCAAAAAGCCTACGACGACACGCAGTTCCTCTTCAAGAACGGCAACACCACCACCTATCTTGAGACGCTCAACTCGCAAATGTCGCTGCTCAACGGCCAACTCTCGCTCCTCAACAAGCGCTACGAAAAGGTCCAAGCCGTCATTTCGCTCTATCAAGCCCTCGGAGGCGGACGTCATTAACCCTCACAACTCTCATTAGCTCTATGATCAGCCCTCTTGCTTACGTCGATCCGGCCGCGCAAATTGGTCAGAACGTCGAAATTGGTCCCTTCGTCTACATCGAAGGCGACGTCCGCATCGGCGACGATTGCGTCATCATGCCCCACGTCTCCATTCTCAACGGAGCCACCATCGGAGCTCGCAACGTCATCCACCAGAACACCGTCATTTGCGCCGAACCCCAATCCTTCCACTTCGAGAAAGGACAAAAACCCCACGTCGTTATCGGTGACGACAACGTCATCCGCGAGAACGTACTCATCGCGGGAAGCAACCGCACCGAGGACGCCACGCGCATCGGGCACAACAATCACCTCATGAACAAGGTGCACATTGCCCACGATGTCCGCATCGGCGACCACTGTGTGCTCGGCATTTCGACCAGCGTTGCGGGCGCCTGTCTCATCGACGACTACGCCATTCTCTCCTCCTCCACCATTGTGCAGCGTGGTGTGCGTGTTGGCAAGTTCGTCCTCCTGCAAAGTGGCTGCCGCGTCAAGCGCGACGTCATCCCCTACGGCATTTTCGGCGGCAACCCCGCGGCCTATCACGGAGTGAACTCCAAAGTCATCACCGCTGTGCGCCCCGAAACGGACGAACGCCTCTTGCGCCACATCGCCAATGCCTTCCGCATGATCACAGCCGGCAACTTCTCACTCGAAGATGCCGAAATCAAAATCAGAGAACAGATCCCTCTTTCGCCTGAAATTGACGATATCACGAAGTTCATCACCACTTCCGAGAACGGCGTCATCCGCTATACTGAGGAAAAAGAGTGAATTGAACTCGTAGCATCCCCCTCTCGCCCCGAAGGCCTTCGCTTTCGGGGCGTTTTTTGTGCCCGCCCGCAGCCATCGGCCGGTTTCGCCTTCGCCCGTGCAGCCCATTCGCAGCGCTTCTCGGGCCGGTATCGAGGCCCCGGGACTTCTTTCCTCAAAGAGCGACGGCGAATGCTCTCTGTCCCCGACTTATCGCCCTCAACTCCCCGAGGCGAATCCATCCACGCCACACTTCCCACAAAAAAGTGGAGGACTTTCGAGGAAACACTCCGCTTTTCGCCGGAAAGTCCCCCGATTTTTCTAAAAATCCCCCGATTTCCTAAAGAGTACGGCGAGCTTTTTGATCTTGGCCGGTTGCAAAACGCAGAAAGCAGAACGAAAAAAATATACTTCGGCTTGGCTACATGCGAAAAACTACTTACTTTTGTCGTACGATAGTATCCATCTAAGTCGATACCGCCGCTTTTTAGCGATCTTGTACGCCGCATCACAAATCAGCGCCGCATAAGTTTTCGCTCCCCGCGTTGAAACAATCAATTTATCTCTCACTCAAATCCTTATCTAAATGGCAACTACAAATGCTACGGCAGCCACGGGTGCTGCCCCCAAAAAAGGCTTTACGGGCATCAAGTCCGGCTTTGCAGTAATCATCGTCTGCTTCCTCATTGCAGAATGTCTCTACGTCTTTGGCGCCGGTTACCTCGGAAACTTCAACGGCACGGAGGATGCAACGGGACTTCCCTTCCACTTCTTCCAAGACAAGAGTTATGAACCCGCCGGTATCGTCGGTACGGTCTACAAGGGTGGTTTCATCGTGCCCATCATCTGGACGCTCTTCATCACCGTTATTGCACTCGCTATCGAGCGTTGGTTCGCCATCAGCACGGCTAACGGTAAAGGCAACCTCGGCAAATTTGCTGCCGCTGTGAAATCTGCCCTTAAGCAAGGCGATGTGAACAAGGCTGAACAGCTCTGCAACAAGCAACAAGGCTCTGTGGCCAACGTAGTGCTCGCAGCGCTCACCGAATACAAGAAGCAACAATCCACCGACCTCGAGACGGAAAAGAAGGTGCTCGCCATCCAGAAGACCATCGAAGAGGCTACCGCACTCGAAATGCCCATGATGCAGGAAAACCTCCCCATCATCGGTACCATCGTAACGCTCGGTACACTCATGGGTCTGCTCGGTACGGTTATGGGTATGATCAAGTCGTTCTCCGCCATGGGTAGCGGCGAAGGTGGCGCTGACTCTTCGGCTCTCTCTGTCGGTATCTCCGAGGCACTCGTGAACACGGCTTCCGGTATCGCCACCGGTGCTGCTGCCGTTATCGCCTACAACTACTACACGAACAAGATCGACCGTCTGACTTTCGCCATCGACGAACTCGGCTTCACCATCGTAGAAACCTTCAAGACCACCCAAAAGTAATCATAAACAGGTAACTCCAAAACAATGGGACGTTTTCATGTAAAAAAACAAGACACATTCATCGACATGACCCCGATGAGTGACGTCATGGTCCTGCTGCTTACCTTCTTTATGCTTACTGCCACGTTCACCAAGGAAGAACCTGTCAAAGTGAACGTGCCCGGATCGGTCTCAGACATTAAAATCCCGGAGAATAATCTGCTTACCATCTTTGTTTCGCCCCAAGGAAAGGTGTTCATGAACATGGACAACCCCACTGCACAAAAGGCAATGGCACAGAACCTTGTGGACAACAAGAAGCTCGACCTCAACAGTGCGCAGCTTAAGCAGTTCTCCGAAGTTCCGATGTTCGGGACGCCCCTCAATACGATCAAAAGCTGGTTGGCTTCGGGCGACAAACGCAACGATATCCTCCAGAAAGATCCCAATGCGGGCATTCCGTGCGACAGCACACATAATGAACTCAAAGATTGGGTAACGGCAGCACGCCAAGCGAACGGTGAAAACATGCGCATAGCCATCAAGGCTGACCAGAATACACCGTACAGCACCATCAAAGAAGTTATGAACTCACTTCGTCAAATCGACGAGTCGCGATACAACCTCATCACGACACTCAAAGGCGAAGAGAAATAATCGGATAGAATAAAGTTATGGCACAATTAGATACTGGCGGCGGAAACGGCAAGGGTAAAAAATCCAAGCAGAAGAAAATGAACGCCCGTGTCGACTTCACTCCGATGGTCGACATGATTATGTTGCTCGTGACTTTCTTCATGCTTTGTACTACGCTCCTCAAGCCCCAAACGATGGAAATCACCATGCCTTCTGACAAAGAAGACATTAAGCAGGAGAACAAGAGCCAGGTACAGACCGATGAAGCTATCACGATTATCATTGGCAAAGACAATAAGCTCTACTACTTCGAGGGTAAACCCTCTGAAGCCAAACTTGAAGAAACCACCTACGGCAAAGACGGTCTGCGAGCTGTGCTGCTTCGCAAAAACCAAGTCGCCAAAGCCAAGGTGGAAGCCCTCAAAAAGCAATATGCAGGTATGTACACCGGCAATGCACAGAAGGCCGAACAAAACAAGGCTTGGTACAAAGAGGAACTCAAGAAGATTAAGAACGCTGACGGCACGCCTACGGCCATCATCAAGCCGATGGACGAGTCGACCTACCTCAATCTGATCAATGTCCTTGACGAAATGCAGAATTGCTACATCGGCAAATATGTAATCGACAAGGTCAACGATCACGATAAGCAAATGGTTGAGGACTTCAAGAAGTAAAACCATAAGTAAAGTAATTCACTATGTCAAAAGTCGATATTATCTCGCAGCAATGGTGCGACCTCGTCTTTGAAGGGCGTAACAAGAGCTACGGTGCTTATGATTTACGCTCAAAAGCCGGCCGTCGTCACCTCCTTGCTATCATTGATATCCTCGTCGGCATCGCAGCTTTGGCGGCCTTGATCTTCAGCTACACGGCTGCGAAAAAGGCTTACGACGCCAGCGTTGGGGCCGATGCACAAGCGGTTACCGAACTCTCCGAACTCAAAAAGGACGAACCCAAGAAGGAGGAGAAGAAGACCGAGGTGAAACAGGAAGAAGAGAAACCCAAGGAGCAAATTCAGAAAGTCGCAGTTCGCGCGTCTATGGCATTCACCGTGCCCGAGATCGTGGACAAGGTGGATGAGACGAAGAAACTCAAAAACCAAGACGAACTGAACCGCTCCAACATCTCTATTGCCTCCCAAGACTATGTCGGTGATACCAAGAATGGTATGAACATCGACGACCTCAAGGACAACCAGCGTGCCGGTGGTGATCAAGTGCCCACAAAGGAGGAAGAAAAAGCTCCTGAGGTGCACACCATTGTTGAGCAGATGCCCGTCTTCCCCGGTGGTGAAGCCGCATTGATTGCCTACGTAGGCAGCCACGTCAAGTACCCCGAAATCGCAAAGGAACAAGATATACAAGGTATCGTCCAGCTCCGTTTCGTCGTTCTCGAGAACGGTAGCATCGGCGACGTGCAAATCATCAAGTCCCTCGAATCGCATTGCGACGCTGAAGCCAAGCGCGTGGTGAAATCTCTCCCCCGCTTCATTCCAGGTAAGCAACAAGGTAAGGCTGTACGCGTTTGGTACACCCTCCCCATCCGCTTCCAAATTCAGTAAGCTCTCGAACGAATACACTTTCTATCCGCGCTCCGGTTTCTCCGGTGCGCGGATTTACTTTTCTCCCAAACATTCGCACGAAAAAGAGCGACGCACGTTTTGAAATTCATGCGGTTGTTGCTAACTTTGTCTCGGAGAATATCTAAACTCCCAAACGAACTCCACAAATTCCAAGAACGATGCTGAAACATCTCCTCATTGTAGCAATGCTGTCGTCCATGACAGCGACACTTAGTGCGCAAAACAACAAGAGTGAACAAGAGCGGCTTCCCGTCAAAGAGGAAAAAAGAAGCCCGCAAGTGTGCACCATCCCCGAGCAGTTGCCGTTTTTCCCCGGTGGCGAAGCCGCATTGCTCGCTTATCTGGCTCAGCACCTCAAGTATCCCGAGCAGGCGATACGAGACAGTGTGCAGGGTGTCGTCTTGCTCCGTTTCGTCGTTCTCGAAGACGGTCGCATCGGCAAGGTACAAATCATCAAATCTCTCGAATCGCATTGCGACGCTGAAGCCAAGCGCGTGGTGAAAACTCTCCCCCGCTTCATTCCCGGTAGGCAAGGAGGTAAGGCTGTACGTGTTTGGTACTCCCTCCCCATTCGCTTTCAACTTCCCAAAACTACGCCCGGAAAATAAGTCACTCACCTCGACATTTTCAGCCGTCGATCCTCCACCCTCTCTAGAAATGGCCAACTGACGGCTTGTCACTGCCGAGCTACTCTTCAATAAAACCCTATCTCATGCGCAAATTCACCTTTCTACTCCTATTGACCGCCCTCCTTGCCACGGCATGCGGCACCAATCCTAAAGCGGCCTACGAAGAACTTCACGAAGACGACGTACATTTTGCGGCGGATCAGAGCTTTCAGCCCATATTGACTGAACTCTCCAACCTTTATGCCCTCCGCAAGCCGGAAGCCACCCTGCTGCCGGTCTATTGTAGCGAAGACTCGGCGGTAAAGCTATTGTTGAAAGACTCAGTGCGCATGGCTATCACCACGCACCCTCTCAACGACAAACAGAAAGAATTTGTCGCCTCGCACAATCTCTCCGTCACACAAAGCAAAATCGCCTACGATGCCTTCGCGCTCATCGTCAATAAAGCCAATACCGACACGGTAATCAATCTCAACGAGCTGCGTGCCATCGTGCAAGGGCGGATCACCGACTGGAAACAGTTGGAAGTCACTCACCGCAGCGGCAAACTCTCGCTTGTGTTCGATGCTTCCGGTTCGAGCACCGTGCGCTATATGAAAGACAGTCTCAATGGCGGCAAAGAACTCAAGGGAAACATCTTCGCACAAGGGAGCAACCTCAAAGTCATCCAAGCAGTGAAAGAGAATCCCAATATCATTGGCGTCGTTTCCACCGACTGGTTGCGCCAGGAGAAGGGGGATTCCACCGTCATCAAGAGCTTCCAAGATCTTGATGTACACGTGATGCTCGTCGGGAAAGTCGGGAAAAAGGCCAACGATTGGCAGCGACCCTATCAATACTACATTGCCACCGGCGAATACCCGCTGGTTCGCTCAGTTTGGGCCATCACTACCGATCCCAGAACCCGCAGCACGCTCAAATCGTTCTACTTCTTCCTCAAAGACAACGTAGGACAGCGAGTGATTTGCAACTCCTCGCAGCTTTTGCCCCGCAATCAGGTGCAAGTGCGCGAAGTCAGCGTGCAATAACACGGCAAAGTCCCGGGTTTTTCCGCATTGAAGGTCAACTACCAAACATAATCTTTGCATCGCATTTCCCAACGAACGCGCGTCTGTCCGAATCTATCGGCTAAACGACCCCGTTCGTTGGGGAATTGCGTAGAAATCGTTATATTTGCATCCCAACGTTTCAATACCCGTTCCGTGCAAGATCTCGAATCCTCCCCCGCACTCTCGCTCTATGAGCTTAATTCCATCGTTCGCCAGACGTTGGAACTCACACTCATGGACAGTTTCTGGGTCGTGGCTGAAATTGCTGAGATGCGTGAGCCGCCTAACGGACACTGCTATCTGGAGCTCGTCGAAAAAGACGAGCGCCGCTCCGGAGAGTTCCGCGCAAAAGCCCACGCCAACATATGGAACAGCACGTGGCAGCGACTTAAAATCCGATTTGAGCGCGAAACACGCCAACACCTCCACAAGGGGCTCAAGATCATGGCCCGTGTGAATGTCAATTTCCACGAAGTCTATGGTTATTCGCTCAACATCATTGACCTGAACAGCGAATTTACACTCGGCGAACTCGCTCGAAGACGGCAAGAGATCGTCAACCAGCTCATGGAAGACGGGGTTTTCACGCTCAACAAGGAGATTCCCCTGCCCCGTCTTGCGAAGCGCATCGCCGTGATCAGCTCGGAAAACGCCGCAGGCTACGGAGATTTCTGCAACCAGATCGAGCAATCTCCCTACGCCTTCGTCCTGCAGCTCTTTCCCGCCCAAATGCAAGGTGCCAACGTCCCGCAAAGTATCATCGCGGCCCTGGATTCCATTGCAGAACAACTCGACCAATGGGACGCCGTCGTCATCATTCGCGGCGGGGGTGCCACGACAGATCTCGACGGCTTCGAAGATTATGAGCTGGCGAGCAATGTTGCGCAGTTTCCCCTCCCGGTGATCACCGGCATCGGGCACGAACGCGACGAAACCGTCGTCGATCTGGTGGCCGGCACCCGCTGTAAAACGCCGACGGCCGTGGCCGCTTTTCTCATAGAGCGCATGCAGACAGAGGATCACCGCCTCCTACAATTCGAAGCAGCGTTGCACAACGGCGCACTCCGCACATTGCAAGCGAAACAGCGCACATTCGAGCTGCTTGCCCACCGCTACTCGGTCAGCGCCACCGAGTTTGTGGCCACGCAACGGCACCGCGTGTTTCGACAAGCCAACCGTTTGCAGACTGCCGCCATTCAACAGCTTGCAGACTGCGCACATCGCACAGCACAAGTTGCACAACGACTCGCACCGGCCGCAGAACGCCTGCTCGAGCGCGCCACACATCGTCTGCAAGTCGCCGAGAAAAGCATACTGGCTGCCGACCCCAAACGAATTCTCCGCATGGGCTACTCGATTACCTACACGCTCGACGGAAAAACAGTGCGCAGTGCGGAGCAAATCTCCACCGACACACTCCTTGAAACGCACTTGGCCGAAGGAATCGTGCGCAGTCGTGTGATCGCCCCCCAATAACGCGCATCCTGCCCCTATAAACCCACTGATATGCCCCGCAGCACCCATCCCTCCTACGAAGAAGCCGTCGTAGAAGTAGAACAAATCGTCACCGAAATCGAGCGTGGCGAAATGGACATCGACCAACTCACTCCGAAAATCAAACGCGCGCAAGAACTTCTCGCTCTCTGTCAATCTCAACTCAAGAAAGTTACCGACGACGTAAAGAAACTATTAGACCATGAGTAAGAACAAGCTCTCCAAGTTTGCCGAAATGGCCACCTATACCCACGTAGTCGAAGCACCTTTCCAGACACCGGACACCCCTCCCCACCCTCTGCGCGGGAAATGGCACAGTGACTTCTTCAAAAACGAGCACCCCATCGTGCTCGAACTCGGCTGCGGACGAGGCGAATACTGCGTGGGACTCGGCGAACTCTTCCCCGACAAAAATTTTATCGGGGTGGACATCAAAGGCGCACGCATGTGGAGCGGGGCAACAGAAGCCCACAACAAGGGCATGCACAACATGGGATTTCTCCGTACGCACATCGAATTCATCGACAAGTTCTTTGCGCCTGGCGAAATCGCTGAAATTTGGCTCACTTTCTCCGATCCGCAAATGAAGAAGGTGACCAAACGACTCACTTCCACCCACTTTCTCGAACGCTATCGCCGCCTTTTGGCCGACAATGGACTCATCCACCTCAAGACGGATTCCAATTTTCTCTTCACCTACACCGATTTGCTAGTGAAAGCCAACGGGCTCCCCGTCGAATTCCGCACCGACGATCTCTATCACACCCTGGCAGCCAACGAAAACAAGGAAGTGGCAAACATTCTCGGCATCAGGACCTACTACGAACAGCAGTGGATCGACCGAGGCCTCACCATTAAATACCTCAAGTTCCGCCTTCCGCAAGCCGGGACTCTCGTGGAACCCGACGTCGAAATCGAGATGGACGACTATCGTTCCTACAATCGTCACAAACGTTCGGAACTCAACAAGACAAAATAATTTTCATTCATCCCCATATCCCGCAATCTCATGCTCAAACATATCGTCATGTGGCGCTTCAAAGACGGCGCCGAAGGAAAAACAGCCCTCGAACACTCCGCTTGGATGAAACAACACCTCGAAGCCCTCGTGGGGGTGGTGCCCGAGCTCCACTCTCTCGAATACGGCGTCGATGTGCTTCGCTCTGCCGCCTCGTATGATGGCGTTCTCACCGTAACGGTCGACGATCTCGACGCCTTGTCGCGCTACGCCAACCACCCCGAACACCTCAAAGTGGTGGAATATGCGAAGCGCGTGGCCGAAAGTCGCGTCGCTGTCGACTTCGAATGCTGAACCTCCCCCTCTTGTCCTTTTCACATGACCCTCTATCCCAAACTCATCACCGACGTCTTGGCCGGTATTCGCTATCCCGGCAACGGAAAGACGATCATCGAAGCCGATATGCTCGACGATCAGCCGCACATCGACGGCATGAAAGTGAGTTTCTCCATCGTCTTCGACAAGAACCCCGACCCCTTCATGAAAAGCCTCTTCAAATCGATCGAGGCTTCTATTCATCGTGAGATCAGCCCCGACGTGCAAGTCGAAATCACCCCCGTTTATCGACAAGCCGAGCGCCCCGAACCCGAAAAGCTCCTGCCCGGCGTCAAAAACATCATTGCCGTCAGTTCCGGCAAGGGCGGGGTGGGCAAAAGCACCGTCTCCGCCAACCTCGCCGTGGCTTTGGCCGCCCAAGGCTACGAAGTGGGCCTGCTCGATGCCGACGTTTTCGGTCCGTCCATGCCCAAGATGTTCAGCGTCGAAAGCGAACAAATTTACGCACACATCGTCGAAGGCCGTCAACTCCTCATCCCCGCACTCAAATACGGGGTGAAACTTCTCTCCGTCGGCTTCTTCGTCAATCCGCAAACGGCCACACTCTGGCGCGGCTCCATGGCTTCCAACACGCTCCGGCAGCTCATTGCCGATGCCGATTGGGGAGAACTCGACTACCTCATCATCGACACGCCGCCCGGCACGAGCGATATTCATCTCACCCTCCTGCAAACGCTCGCCATCACCGGCGCCGTCATTGTCAGCACCCCGCAACAGGTGGCACTGGCCGATGCACGCAAGGGCATCGACATGTATCGCAACGAAAAAGTCAATGTGCCCATCCTGGGCCTCGTGGAAAACATGGCTTGGTTCACACCTGCCGAGTTGCCCAACAACCGTTACTACATTTTCGGCCGCGAAGGCGCCACCCGATTGGCCGAAGAACTCAATGTGCCCGTACTTGCGCAAATTCCCATTGTGCAAAGCATCTGCGACGGGGGCGATAGCGGCGAACCGGTAGCCCTCCGCGCCGAGACCCTCACGGGGCAAGCCTTCGCCCACCTCGCCGACGCAGTGGTCGAAGCCACCGAACGCCGCAATCGCGAGCTCGATCCCACGAAGATCGTGGAGGTCACCATCAAAAGCGCCAAAGACATGCAATGATGCCTGCCTCCGCGCGCACCACAGACTCCGCATTTCCGCGCATCCACACGCGCCCCTCGACCATGCCACGGTCGAAGGGCGCGTTTTTTCGTACACTCCTTGTCTTCCGCACGCCGCACTCCCCCACTCCTTGACCGGCACCGAGCACAGCCGGCCGCCCGTTCGGCACCGGCTCGGGGAGTGCCCCGTCTTCGTCCACACTCCACGACCAACCACCCCACTCGCGCCCCACGGAACGACACTCCGCCCCACCGCATCCTCGTCTTTTTGCCTCCATCGGCGAAAATCCCGCGTTTTCTCTTGCTCTACATGGCAGAACACACTACTTTTGTATGCATAGTTCCCCACCGATAGACTTCTGCCCCATGATTCTCGACGAAATTTCACGCCTTCGCGCTTGCGCCTCCCTACATCCCGGCTTCCTCCGACTCGCTGACTATCTCGAACAGCACGACCTCACGCAGGCACCGACCGGCCGCATCGAGATAGACGGCGAACAGCTCTTCATCAACGTCGACGAAACGACGATGAAGCCCCGCGAGGAACAGCTGCTCGAAGTCCACCGCCGCTACATCGACGTGCATTTCCCGCTTTCGGGTACCGAGGTTTGCGGTTGGTCGCCCCTGTCTTCACTCTCAACTCCCCGTGTGCCCTACGATGCGCAGCTCGATCGTGCGTTCTATCCCGGCCCCGCACAGACCTACTTCGAAATTCAGCCGGGGCAATGCTACATTTGTTTTCCCGAAGACGCCCACGCCCCCATCATCGGCCGAGGCACGATGAGGAAACTCGTGGCCAAAGTGCGCATCGACCGTTGAAACCTCCGATCCCGCCCGTCTGTCATCATAGCCACCGCCACAACCTATTCACCATGCCATACGATTTCTACAAAGAAAACGACACCGACCGCATCTGGTGGGTCAATACGGTCGACCATATAGGACTCTACCTCTTTTCCTTCGACCGAAAGAAAATCTACAATCTATTCTCTGACTATCCGCACAAGCTCTCCCCGGAAGAAAAAAGAATCTTCGACGAAGAAAATCCGTATTGGAAAGCATTCTTCGGGGCTTGACCTCACCTTCCCACCCGCTTCCCCTTTTTAGTTCGGTCTAGCTTGTGTCAACGAGCCGCCCCCTCGCTCACCTCGGCCGTTGCGCCCCAACACACCGGCCTGTGTGCCGAGCCCTCCCTGATAGTCAAGAAAATCCTAATCCCAGCAATCAACTCCAATCTACATGCTTACTCCACAAGACCGCGAACTCCTCGACCGCAAAGGCATCAGCGAGGAGCAATTCAACCGACAATTAGCCGACCTCAAGCACGGTTTCCCCTTCCTTGAACTGGAAGCCGCCGCATCGGTGGACAACGGTGGCATCTACGTCCCCTCCGAGACGGAACGCAACCTCTATCTCGCTGCATGGGAGCGCTACCTCAACGAAGGCAACCATGAAGTGGTCAAGTTCGTACCCGCTTCCGGCGCTGCAAGCCGCATGTTCAAGGACCTCTTTGCCTTCCTCGACGGCACATCCGACACACCGACCGACGCCTTCACCCAAACCTTCTTCGAAGACCTGCCCCACGCCCCGTTCCTCGGCGCACTCGATGCTGCCCTGGTGAAGTTGCACGGCAAAAACAGCGCCACCCTCGTAGCCGAAGGCGAATACAAGAAAGTAGTAGCCGGTTTGCTGCTGCCCGAAGGACTCAATTACGGCCGCCTCCCCAAGGGACTGCTACAATTCCATCGCTATGCCGACGGAGCACGCACGCCGTTCGAGGAGCACCTCGTGGAAGGGGTGAAATACGCCTGCGCCGACCGCCACGTGCGACTCCACTTCACCGTTTCGCCCGAACATCGCGCCCTTTTCGAAGCACTGGCCGAAAAATGCGCTCCGCGTTTTGTTCAAAACGAGGGCGTGCAACTCGACATCACTTTCTCCGAACAGAAACCTTCCACCGACACTGTGGCTGCCAACCCCGACGGCACGCCGTTCCGTAACGCAGACGGTAGCCTGCTCTTCCGCCCCGGCGGACACGGCGCCCTGATCGAAAACCTCAACGACCTCGATGCCGATGTGGTCTTCGTCAAAACCGTCGACAATGTCTGCCCCGACCGGTTGAAGGCCGACACCGTCACTTACAAACAGGTACTTGCCGGTCTGCTCGTCAGCTTGCAAGCCCGTGCTTTCGCCTATCTCGAAGAACTCGAAGCGGGCGATGTGAGCGAAGAGCGCCTGCACGAGATGTTGCAGTTCGTCGAAAAAGATCTTCACTGCCACAGCGACGCCGCTGAAGCCCTCGAAGGACTCGAACTCCTCGACTATCTCTATTGTCGGCTCAACCGCCCGATGCGCGTCTGCGGCATGGTGCGCAATGTCGGCGAACCCGGCGGCGGTCCTTTCCTCGCTTACAATCCCGACGGGAGTGTCTCGCTCCAGATTCTCGAGAGCAGCCAGATTGACATGAACGATCCGAGCAAAAAAGCGCTCTTCGAACAAGGCACGCACTTCAATCCCGTCGATCTCGTGTGTGGTCTGCGCGACTTCAACGGCGAAAAATTCCATTTGCCCGATTTCGTCGATCCCGCCACCGGTTTCATTTCCCACAAATCCAAGGACGGCAAAGAATTGCTGGCACTCGAACTCCCCGGCCTCTGGAATGGCGCCATGAGCGACTGGAACACCGTCTTCGTTGAAGTGCCGCTCAGCACGTTCAATCCCGTGAAGACGGTCAACGATCTCTTCCGCCCACAACATCAAGCCTAATCGCCGTTGCCCATCGGGCGGCACATTTCGAATAGATCCCCTTTGCAGCGCACCCTCGCCCTGCAAAGGGGATTTTTTGCTGTGGAAGGCTTCCCTCTTTCCCCTCCTACGTCCGCATCGAGCCCCCTCCGAGGATGAAACCGCCCCACCAGACGGCGAAACAGCCTCCCACGCGGCCCTCCGACGGGCAAGAAAATGCGGGAAACAGGGCGCTTTGTGCAGAAACTCGCGTATTTTCGTTGCAAAGTCCCGCGTTTTTTCCATCGCAGCGGGGACTTTCAGTCTACGTGCCACATGTTCTCACGTTCGGCTCCGGGATAGGTGCGCACCCAGGCGTGACAGCGGCGCAACACTGCGCACACATCGCCCCGCCGTGGTCGCCGCAGGGTCCCCGCCTCCCTTCCGCCCTCAAAAAGCTGCCAATTCGACAGGCGAGTGCCGAATGCCGGCTTTACCCGATGGCCGTCCGCGTAGCGCAAAATCACATCTTCACGGAGAAAAAGTGATAATATATCCGACACGACACATGTTTTTCTGTATTCGTAGCGCTCACCGACAAAAAAGTAGTACTTTTGCAGCATAAAGACGTGGCAGACGCCTGTCAGTCCCTCGCCGCTTTGGCACGCTATTGGCATGATTGGGGGCATCAAGGCAGCAAAGCCACACTAACCACGCTCGGCCGTATTCGGTGCAGCGATTTCAAACTTCAAAAAAACAAAAGCTTTATGGCACGTCTCATCAATTCCACAGACTTCCCCGCACTCGTACAAGATGATAAGCTTCTCGTCGTTGACTTCTTCGCCACCTGGTGCGGCCCCTGCAAGAAACTTTCGCCCACGCTCGACGAGGTGAGCGAAGAGTTCGGCGACCGCGTCAACATCGTCAAGGTAGATGTCGACGAGAGCGAAGATCTCGCCATGACCTACGGTATCCGTTCGGTTCCCACGGTGCTGTTCTTCAAAAATGGTCAGCAGGTCGACAAATTCGTCGGTGCACTGCCCAAGTCGGAGATCGTTTCCAAGATCGAAAACCAACTCTGATCTGCGAACGTTAACGCCTCACTCGATACCCTCCCATGGCCGTATTAGACAACGAATTGCTCGAGGACGCTGCCCTCGATGCAGAAATTGTGGCTCACGTTCGTCGCTCGCTTCCCTCGGAAGTCAGTGCACGATTTGACGAAGAGCAACTTTACTACTTCCACGATCTCATCGAAGAGTTCTTGGCAGACAGCGACATCCTCGATGCCGAACCCGACGAAGAGGGTTTCGTCAATGTCGATCTTGAGCGCATCGCCGAGACACTCCGACGCACCGCACACAAAGACAAGGTGGGCGATTTCAGCATCGAAGATCTCGAGCTCGTGGTCGAAGCCGAATTGTCCTACGGCGATGACTTTGAGTGATTCGCACCCGTCTCCACCCTATGCCAAGGCGTCCCTTGCCGGTTTCTCGCAACCGGTGAGGGACGCTTGCGCTTTTTTCGCGCTCCGCTCCGTTCGCGCTCCACATTCCTGAACGCGCAGCGTACGCACGCGCACCGCATCGTCGATTTTCGTCGCACCACTCCCCCACCGTGGACGAACTTTTGCCCACAGCGTACGAAAATCGAGGTCGCCGCTCCACCTCTCGGCATTTTTTCGCTACCTTTGCAGCAAAGAACCGAAGTGGCTCTCTGCCCACACGTCCTCAACGAACAACTATCACCTCCAACACAACTTAACCGGCATGCGCATCGACATCATCTCCGTAGTTCCCGAAATGCTCGACGGCTTCCTCAACACCTCCATCCTGGCGCGAGCGCAGAAAAAAGGACTGGTCGAAATTCATGTGCACAACCTGCGTGACTACACCACCGACAAACATCGCCGCGTCGACGACTATCCCTACGGCGGCTTTGCGGGTATGGTGATGCAGTGCCAACCCATCGACGACTGCATCGCAGCGCTCAAGGCCGAACGCGACTATGACGAAGTGATTTTCACCTCGCCCGACGGTGAAAAGTTCGACCAACCCATGGCCAACAGCCTCTCGATGAAGGGCAACCTCATTATTCTCTGTGGACACTACAAGGGCATCGACTACCGCATTCGTGAGCACCTTATCACGAAGGAGGTTTCGATCGGCGATTTCGTGCTCACCGGTGGCGAATTGGCCGCTGCCTGCATGACCGACGCCATCGTGCGCATCATTCCCGGCGCCATCGGCGACGAACAGAGCGCACTCAGCGACTCCTTCCAAGACCACTTGCTGGCAGCTCCCGTCTACACGCGCCCGGCCGACTACAAAGGTTGGAAAGTGCCCGATGTACTCCTCTCGGGCCACGACGCGAAGATCCACGAATGGGAGATGGCGCAATCGCTCGAGCGCACGAAACGACTCCGCCCCGATCTGCTCGAAAAATAAAGGCTCCTCCCGCGTTTGCGCTGTGCCTTTGTTCCGCGCACCGCGCAATTGAGCAGACCGTTCACCTGATTTGTGCCTCCACACCAATAAAAGAAGCGACGCGCACCACCTAATTTTTGTGGTGCGCGTCGCTTTCATATTGTGACGTCCGCAGTGCCGAATGTAGGATCAGCACAGTGCCTGTCGTTATTCGTACACACGGAAAATACGCTCCATGCGCTGCCATTTTACTGCACTCCCGGCGGCGGGATCAGCGCGCTGAAAGCGGGCCACAAAGGCTTCCCACTCTGCTTGTCGCGGTCCTGCTCCCATGCGCGCCATCACTTCGTCCCAACTGTCGGATGCGGCGAGTTCCACGATCATGAAAAGACGGGTGCCGAGGAGGTAAATCTCCATTTCGAGCACTCCGCTGTCTTTGATGCCCTGCAAAATTTCGGGCCAAATCCCTTCTCGAGAGTGCCAATGCTTGTAGGCGGCCACCAGTTCGGGGTCGTCTTTCAAATCCAGGGTTTGCACCACGCGTTTCGTGGCGCCGGCAAATTGCCGAACGGGATAAGCGTACTTTTCCATTCTTATGTTAGCTATTTTCTGGGTGACATGTTGGGCAAATATAGACAAACTTCTGCGTTCTCTTCAGCAGAAACCGATAAAATGCAATTCACACGCATTTTTTCTTCCTATAATTTCGTCATTCCACACAAAGATCGTACCTTTGCACTCGCAAACGAGCAGCGAGCTCTTTGCAATTCTCATAAAACTCAATGAGAATCACTTTTCAACCGGAGAGGTGCTCGAGTGGTTGAAGAGGCACGCCTGGAAAGCGTGTAAACGCCTAAAGCGTTTCGGGGGTTCGAATCCCCCTCTCTCCGCAATGTGGCTTCAAGATGACTTCAGAATGGTCGTCAAAACAGCCTTCAAAATTAGCGTAAATCGTTGTAAGACCTATACTTACAACGATTTTTCTTTGTATACAGCCCTACAATGTGAAGGCTAAACCCTAGGGCTCAATGACGACAAGCGCGGTCTTATCCTCCACCACTTCTATAGAGAAGGAAGAGAATATGGGAATAGCGTTCTCTTTAAGGCAGGAGGAGAGGGGCAAGGATAATAGGGACACTAGTATAGTCCTATCATTCATCTGGATATTCTTCATACTTCTTACTCGTGTTATTCGTTCACACGCTCGAAGATATGCAAGGTGTCCTGGAAATCCCTGATATACAGTTTGCTGCCACTCATATATAAGGGCTGAGGAGCTACGAGATGATTCCCCGTTGCACGGTATTCCTCTTCACTGATGACTTCACATTCCCAAACAAGTCTGCGAGCTTTGTAATCAAAGATGCCGACCTTGCGGATTCCACTGTACTCCCCTTCTTTCTCGCCTAAAAAGGTGAAATAATCTCCTTGAAGAAGTGGGTGGAACACACTTCGGTAAGTTCCAATGCCATCAGGGTCAGCCTCTCTGAAGATAAAACGATCTATTACCTCAGCCGTACTTGTGTCAATAGCCTGAAATCCCGAAGAACTAATACCTATAATAGCTTTATCTTCTTCTCGAAGATAACAATGCCCAATGCCTTCAACAATCTTATATTGAGGCTTCTCTTCGTCTGCGGGATTACATGAGAGTTGGTATACCGGCTTACCTGTCGTAATATCAAGAGCGATTAGACGGGCGAAGTCAGTCTTAAACCAAAGCAAGCCACCAACAATACCCAGTATTTTGACAATGCGGTCTACTTCACCCGGCGTGTGGATATTATCTTCACCAAGATCTGCAAAGGGGAATGACCATAGCACCTCAGTACTATTATCAATACGCCTAATTTCTTTCTTGCGTAAATTATCGTATGCGATTATCACATCATCTTCGACATACAGCATATATGGTATGGATTCAGATAAAATAGGACGTGCATCAATAGGGGACGCATAATTGTAATACGTTTGAAAAGTTGCCAAGTCCAACAAATGCGTACCTATATACTGAGTTTGTTCATTTAAGAGGTTAGTATTTCCTCCTATTTCTTTCACAAGTACATGCTCCCTGTATAACTCAAATCTTCCTGAACTATACCAAACATACCTATGCATTCCTCTAAAAGAGAGATCACAAGGCGCCTCTCCTTTCTCTAGAGCCACTCCGTCAAGGACTAAATAACTCCTTCCTTTTCTCTCATAACTATAATCACCGTTGTGAGGACAAAACCCTACTACATGTTCTATTCTAGTTTGTTTGATATAATCCATATCAAAAGATCAGTTAGTTGTTTGTATGATATTTCTAAATATCTGGAATGCTGGAGCGCTAGAAAGTCCCTGTGCACTACAAATACGCTCTAAGTCAGCAAAAGTACCGATTCCCATGTTAATCCAGACATTTCTATTTGCATTAAATACATTTTCTGCGTCTTTTGCTATGGCTCGTTCGAGTTGGTCAATTATCTGCTCACGCGTAACTCCTCTACCACCTTGTTGTATGATATAGAGTTTGTCAAAACTATCAATTTCCCGAAGGTAAGCTTTAAACTGACCTAAATCTCGAAACATTTTGCTAGCTCGAGAATAGTTTTTGGTGTCAACAAAGATGTAGATTCCCTCTCCATCTTGATTTTTAATTTTCCATTTTGCATCAAATCTGAAGCTCCCAGAACCGGATGCATGAGAGATTAAATCTTCAAGTTCCAGATCCGAAAGTCTCTTGCTATACTTAGCGGAGATATACTTCTCCGGATATCGAATAACCCCAACGTGGTTGTCCCGGCTTTGAACTTATGTTCAATCTGCATCATCTCATCGACAAACTTCAAGATTTGCCCCTCGTTGTCTCTTTTGACAAAGCTTGGTAGATGCGTCTCTATACGATACTCAAAATCTGCTATCACATCCTTTATGTCTTTTACCGAGTCTTGAGGACATTGCGCGTACAGTTCTTTGAATGATGGTTTTGAGACGCCGTAGTGTCAACCGGTAAGTGCAAAATTAGGCTATTCGTTTGAAGAACTCTGTCTTTGAAGTTTCAAACTTAAGTTTTTGTCTGGGTCTACTATTGATTTTCTTCTATATGCTCGCAATCATCTGCCCACGAAGCGTTCTTCTTTTTGATGATACCGGCATTGGCACCACCCATATTGGACGGCACCTCAGCAATGCTCGAACCCGAGGCGTACTTATCCGTTAGTTCCTTTAGGTAACGAATTGCTGTCTCCTCTGATACCTAACTGAGCCGAGTCTACTTACGAGATACGATCTCTGTATTGGGGACGTACGAATCCAAATGTTTAGCAGGAGACTCTCCTGCCATCTTTGATGCTTCTAAATAAACCTCGTTGAAAGGATAGAACTTGGCACACGCCTGGTTAAAGACCGGCACCTCCGCTCGAATTCATTGCTTAGGTTCTTGATAACGTTCGATATCTCGTTGGAGATATTGCCTAAACGCAGGAAACTCCTTGTCCGTGACTTCTAATATCGTCTCTCGAACGACCGTCGGAATACGATCCAAGCGTATGAGCTGGTCATATTCACCGAACTCAGGGTAGGAAAGGCAAAGTTTGGAATAGTCCTCTTCAGAGAGAGGGATCTCTGATTCCTCGACACTATCACTCCACGTGCCCACTCCTCCTTTATATTTCACTACCCCCCACGTCTTATCCTCATGAAAGTAAAACATAAAGCTATAGACCGTGTCATAGTCTTGCGGATGCTTAGGTTGGAGTCTGATAGTATCCAAGAACAACGTCTTCCCTTCTTGTGTGAAGTCTCTAAACGTATAGGTGAGAAAGTTACCAAGATCCTCTCTCAAGAATTTCACCCCAAAGTATCCCACATTGGACTCAATGGCGCAGTAGGGGCTGTCATCCTCATTGAGAATCGTTGCAAAGTAAACATTTTGTTGCTCATGCGCTTCGCGAGAGGCCAGTTCCAAAAGGCCTTCCTTATTCTTCCGACGAGAGTAGCGAGTCTTGTTGTAGCTGTCTAATTGACTTAGGGTTGCTTCTTCTGTACCTATGTAATTACCAACCCAGGTTCTAATGAATATTGTCTTCATAACTAATTATAGTATCTATCTTTTATGTCTCTAATCTTTATATAGTGATCATTCGCGTATTTTAATACGTTTGGTGGTATGTCCGCTTTCTTCTGCACGGGCACCTCAAGAATCATTTGTCCATCAAGAATATTCCCTTTGTTTCTCTTAAAGATACCTCTATTTACTCCCGTTTTATTTGAAGGCACATCGGCAATGATTGAGCCGGGAGCGTACTTCTCCTCTAGCTCTTTGAGGTAACGAATAGCTGTCTCTTCAGACACCTCATCGAATTGGGTATACTTACGAGACACAATCTCTTTATTGGGGACGTATGAATCTAATCTTACATACTTGCGTTTAGCCGGTGAATCTTCTGCCAGCTTTGTCGCTTTCTTCGGTGCTTCTAAATAAACCTCATTGAAAGGATAGAATCTTCATTAATAACTTGGCTCTCCCCCCCTCAAAGGTCCACTCATACTCATCCGCACCATAGCTATCATTCTGTAGCTTAATGATGACAGGCGCGGTCTTATCCTCCGCCACCTCAATAGAGAAGGAAGAGGGTATGGGAATAGCGTTCTCCTTAAGACAAGAGGAGAAGAGTATTATCAAGAGACCTGCTATTATAATACTTCTATATTTCATTATCAACGATTTTAAGCTCTTTCATCTTTAGTCTATAAAGACTTTTCGCGTTCTTACAATCCTCACTATACATTTCAGATTTTGCAGTGTCTACAAGCATACGAATCCCCCAACCAGAATCATAGATTAAGACAATATAGCAGACGCTTCCATCTGTACGTCTGTAGTAGCTTACTGTGCCTAATTCATCTGCATAGTGATTTCCCCAATCCATTGTATTATCCCAATGGCTATATACAGGATCATATTGATTCCCCTCTTTAAAGTCCAAAGTCAAATACTTGGTTTTTCTATAAAAATAGATCTTATACTGTTCATATCGCTCCAAAGAATCCAGACACACATTCTTCCAAAAATACGTCTCTAAGCATTGCCTTATATTATGTTCCAGATACGGAGCATTATCAACCAACATTATGTGGTATACCGATTTTATTCCTGAATCCGAGAAAGTTGTATCAGCCTCCAAAACATCACACCTTATTGGTGCGACAACAATATCTCTTCTAAAGTGAAAGATTACGCCTATCACGATGAAACAGAGAAATGCCAGTCCAATAAAAATCTTCTTATGTCGCATTATATGTCACTTTAATTGGCCTTGTAATATAAATTCTTTCGACACCCTTGCCACAAAGGGTTTATACCCTCTCATGTATTGCAAGATAAACCAAGCGCAGAACCCACCTGCTGCTTCTTGTAAAATTAGGTCTGTCTTTCCATAACTTGTCATTGCGTTTAGTGTTTCATTACGAGGCCTCGTGACTTGGCTGAGGAGTTCTAGCAACAGGGGATACTTACTTTTGATTTTCTAATACTGCCCCCAAAACGCGTGAAAGCTCCAAAGTTCTTTTATATTGGTGGTGAAAAAGCGAATCAAACAAAGAACAATGAAGCCAACAACGGAACAAAGATCGGAAATTATTTCCGAAATGCCTCGAGTGGGACAGGTTTTAATGAGTTGATGCGCGTATTTAGGAATGGATTTTCCAAGCAGGAGCGCCTGTAGAGTCAACCGGCAAGTGCTGATCTTCTCATTTCCGCTTTGAGCTGCCGGCGCGCGTGCATCCAGTGCGAGTCCTCGCGCGCGCGTCAGGCGGTTTTCGTTTTTTACCTTCACCTCTTCACCAGCAGGGCGCAACTCATTTGTGCACAGCGCAATAAGGGTGAAGGCTTTTGTCCTTCGACCTTCACGCTTCGCTTCACTCGCGAACGAGAAAGCGCAATGCCTCCTCTCTTGCTTCTCGACAGGCAAAAATGCAGACCTCAAATTACCTATTCGCGTGAAGGGGCTGGTGAAGATCTGGGTGAAGGGGAAAGGCCCTTTTTGCGAAAAACCTTCACCCCTAATTCATTGACCCATTGCAAGATGTAAAGGGTGGGTGAAGAGGTGAAGGCAAAAAACGAAAAGTAGCTGAAGTGCGCGCGTACGCGCGAGGGGAAAACGAGCGAAGGGCGGCACGTTACGCAGACGATCGATGTATAAAATTCCGTACTCCAATCTTCTCAAGAAAGGTGCGTGATCGACGAAAAAAGATGGAGTGTTTTTTGCGTTTCCCTCCTTGTTTTGTCTGGCCGAGCGGATGCCGTGCGAAATAATCCCGACGAACGTTGCACATCCCCGACGAAATGCTTATTTTTGTAGTTCTTGCATCAAATACGATTGATCAGCCGCAGAACTTCTCCCCCCCTTGCACGCTGACTGTGTAGTCGAGGAAATGCGTTTCACCCCAGCACGTACACGACCTGCCCAAGGGCAACGCGCACACCGCGTCCCACCCCACCCTCGTGGCGAATCGCTGTGATGCGGTGAGCGGCGAGTGCACAAAGGTACGGATCACGGAGTGCCGGGTCTCAACACTCCACGACGAAAAGAGCCTCATCGCGATTCCCACTCCGCGGGGCGCGACCACGATCGGCAGCACAATAGGCCCAACCGGCCAGCTTGGCCACCGCTTCGCGAACCACGAGACACCGCGCATCGTGCGTCCACTGACGCAGAACTCAATCTCTAAAAAACAACCCGGACTTCCGGACACACGCCCCACCGGCGCGCGGTGTACCGCGAACCGACTTTTTCATTTCTCACTAATGAATCGATCTTTACTCCTCCTCTTCCTCCTCCTTTTGGCCCCCGTGCGGGTCGGCGCGCAGATGCTGTTTTCGGAAAACATGACGATGAGCATCGACAGTGCGAAGACGCTGCAAGGCACGATCACCCCTTCGCTCAATTTCCAAACGGAAAAGGAAAATGCGCTGACCTTTAAGAACAGCGCCAACATCAACCTCCTGATTCATCGCGATCGCGTGGTGAACCTGCTCAACAAATTCGAGTTCTCTTCATACGGCAAGGAGGTAACACTAAGCGGCGGCTACATCCATGGGGAATATCGCTATCTGCTGGACCGCGCTTTCGAAGTGTATCCGTATGCCGAATCGCAATGGGCGGGAAGTCGCGGCATGGTTTTCAAATTCTCGTCGGGACTGCAGTCGCGCTATCGTTTGGTGCACAGCCCGTCGACTCTGGTCTTCGCAGCCGCAGGCCTGTTCTACGAATACGAGGAATGGGAACGCGCGACGCCGACGCCTCACGGGGTGAAAAATGCATACAGCCACCGCATCAAAAATCACCTCTCCGTGAGTGTGAACAGCAAACTGGGCCAGAACTGGGAACTCACGGCCACGGCCATCCACCAGGCAACGCCGGACACGTATTTCAGTAAGGCCCGTTTCGGTGCGGCAGTGGATCTCAAATATCGTATCACGTCTGCCATCGGTCTGCGCGGGACCTATCGGCTGATCTACGACACGGCGCCCATTGTGGAGGTGCGAAAAAACTACACGTTGGTCGATGCCGGTCTGGACATCACATTCTAAGAAAACAGGTGCGAGTCAGCGTTTGCTGATGCGCACCTGTTTTTTGTGCGCGCCCGAGACGCGCCATCGTTTTTTCCGCCGATTTGTCAAATGGACACGACATGCAGCCCTCGAAGGCGGAAACATTGTGTCGGCACAGCGAAAAAACAGGGGGTGCGACTTGTTCGGTTGACAGAAAATGGTACTTTTGCGCGCACATTTCGCCTCCCTTTCGTGTCCCTCCGATACGAATAAGAGCGGGCGAAGGCGAGAGCAATCGGGCGCTTACGAAGCGACGCTTGCTCTTACGGTCAAGAAAAGAAAAGAACTCAACAAAAAGAACACCACCGACGGCCTGCGGGCAGCCGGAAAATAGAGAACGACAACTGGCTTCCGCTGAGGCCGACGTCCAAAACAACAAAGACTAAGTATGAAGAATGTAATTCGGTTGACTTGTCTCGCGCTATCCTTGCTCCTGTGTGCATGTCAGGCCAAGAAAGAAGCAGAAGTGGTGCCGGTTTATACAGCAACGACCCCGCTGGTACAGGACATTGCGCTGCCGCGCTCGTACGTGGCGAACATCGCCTCGCTGCGAAATGTGGAAATTCGCTCTCAACAAGCGGGCGTGCTACAGCAGGTGTATGTCAACGAGGGGCAGTATGTGAAAGCCGGCCAGCCCCTCTTCCGTATTGCGATTTTCGGTGCGAACGAAGAGGTGACAAAAGCCAAGGCCGCCGCAGAGCAAGCGCGAATCGACCTGCAGAACGTGGAAAAGCTGGCAGAAAGCAAGGTGGTGTCGAACAATGCGAAACGCATGGCTGCGGCGAAACTGAAGGGAGCAGAGGCCGACTATCGGTTGGCCATGATGCGCAAACGGCTCTCGCTCATTCGTGCGCCCTTCTCCGGCATTTTGGGACGCATCCCCAACAAGCAGGGGAGTTTGATCGAAGAGAACAATTTGCTGACCAGCCTGTCGGACAACACGAAGGTGCTGGTCTATTTCAACATTTCGGAAACAGACTATTTGGACTTCCGGCTGCATCCGGAACGCTATGCCCAGAATCCCTTACAATTAGTATTGGCCAACGGCGAAGTATTCCCGGCGCGCGGCAAGATTTTAGACCTCGGCGGCCAGTTCGACAGTTCGACGGGGACAATCGCTATTCGAGCGAGCTTCGACAATCCCCATTCCCTCTTGCGCAACGGAGAGACGGGCACCGTGAAGCTCTTTGTAGAGAAAAAGCAGGCCATGCTGATCCCGCAGGAAGCGGTGTATGAGCTGCAAGACCAGAAATACGTCTTTGTGGTGGATCGCAAGAACGTGGTGCATCAACGCGCCATCAAGATCGATGCGGAATATACGGGAGCCTATGTCGTGTCTTCCGGTCTGCAGGTGACCGACCGCTATCTCGTCGACGGCATACAGAAAGTGAACGAAGGAGACAAGGTGCGCGTTTCGCAGGTGTCGCCCCGTGCCGCCATGAAGTTGAATAAGCTAAACGCAGATTAGGATGTTCAAGATCTTTATTCGCCGACCGGTGCTCTCCATTGTCGTCTCGCTGGTCATCGCCTTTATCGGAATTCTGTCGCTGTTCAACCTTCCCATCACGCAGTTTCCTTCCATTTCGCCTCCTAAGGTGAATGTGATTGCCAACTATCCCGGCGCCAACAACGAGTTGCTGGTGAAATCGGTCATTATTCCTTTGGAGCAGGCTCTGAACGGAGTACCGGGCATGAAATACATCGAGAGTGATGCGGGTAACGACGGCGAGGCGGCACTTAATGTGGTTTTCAAGTTGGGCACCGACCCGAACGTCGATGCGGTGAATGTGCAGAACCGCGTTTCGTCAGCCACCAACAAATTGCCGCCTGAGGTGATCCGCGAAGGGGTGAAAATTTCGCGTGAGGAACCGAATATTCTGATGTATGTCAATCTGTACAGCGACGATCCGAAGGTGGATCAAGGTTTCCTTTACAACTATTTTGACATCAACATTGCGCCGGAGCTGCAACGCGTCGACGGTGTCGGCGATTTGGATATTCTCGGTACGCGCAACTATGCAATGCGTGTGTGGTTGCACCCCGACAAAATGGTGGCGTACGGTTTGTCGACAGACGACGTGAGCGATGCGCTGGAAGACCAGAACATAGAAGTTTCACCGGGTAAGTTGGGAGAGAGCGGCGGTTTGCGCCCGCAGGCCAAAGAGTACATCCTGAAGTATCCGGGACGCTACACCACAGAGGACGAATACAAGAACATCATTATTAAGAGTAATAATGGTGGGAATGTGGTGCGTTTGAAAGACATTGCCGATGTGCACTTAGGCAGTGAGGTCTATGATATCTATTCGACCTTCAACGGACGACCTTCCGCGGCTGTCACGCTGAAACAGGCTTATGGTAGTAACGCACGCAACGTGATCATGCATGTGAAAGAGACCATGGCGCGCTTGCAAAAGGACATGCCTAAGGGTATGCACTACGAAGTGAGCTACGACGTGAGCCGATTCCTCGATGCAAGTATCGAGAAAGTGATCCACACGCTGATCGAAGCGTTTGTTTTGGTGGGTATCGTGGTGTTTATCTTCCTCGGCGACTGGCGTGCCGCCGTCATTCCGATTTTAGCCATCCCGATTTCGTTGTTGGGTAGCTTTATCGCGATGCTGGTGTTCAACATCACGCTCAACATGATCTCGCTCTTTGCTTTGGTCATGGCAATCGGTATCGTTGTGGACGATGCGATTGTGGTGATTGAGGCGGTGAATGTAGAGATTTCACGCAATAAGCTTTCGCCGGTCGAGGCCACCGAGAAGGCCATGAAGGAAATCAGTGGGGCTATCATTGCCATTTCGCTGGTAATGGCGTCGGTGTTCATCCCCGTGGCCTTTATGGGCGGTCCGGAAGGCATGTTCTACCGTCAGTTCTCCATCACAATGGCCTCGAGCATTCTCTTCTCAGGTTTTGTGGCCCTGACCTTGACCCCGACACTGTGTGCGCTCATCCTCACCAAAGAGCAAGAACATCATGTGAAACTTGGCTTCGTGGGGCGTGCACTGCAACGTTTCAACGCCAAATTCGACACCGGTAGTCGGAGATACGAACGACTCGTTCGGCGCACGGTGCGCAACAAGGCATTCACCATGATCTTGACCTTGCTCTTCTGCGGTTTGGCTTACTGGATCAACATGGGACTCCCGTCTGGTTTCATTCCGCAGGAGGACCAGGGCATGATCTATGCGGTGATCGAAACGCCGCCGGGTGCCACCATCGAGCGCACAAATGAGGTGGCACAGCAGCTGCTCAAAATCGCAGAAAAGGAAGAAGGCGTCGAAAGCGTGTCTTCCTTGGCCGGGTTCGAAATCCTCTCAGAGGGTACAAGTGCCAACTCGGGTAGTTGCTTGATTAATCTGAAGGATTGGAAGCACCGAAAACGCACGGCGAAGCAGATAATCGAAGACTTGGAAAAGAAGTGCGAACGCATCACACAAGCGAACATCGACTTCTTCGAACCACCTTCGGTGCCCGGCTACGGTGCGGCCAGTGGATTCGAACTGCGTCTGCTGGACAAGACCGGCAACAACGATTACCACGAAATGGAGCGCGTGAGCAAGGCGTTTGTTGCGGAAGTGAACAAACGACCGGAGATCGGCAACGCGTTTACCTTCTATTCTGCAAGCTACCCTCAGTACATGCTACACGTGGATGACGACAAAGCTTTGCAAAAGGGAGTCAAACCCGGCAAGGCGCTGAATAACCTGTCGGTCTTGGTGGGTTCGGACTATGAGACCGGATTCATTCGTTTCGGCAAACCCTACAAGGTGATCGTGCAGGCCGCTCCGCAGTATCGCGATTTCCCGGAACATCTGTTAGGGCTTTACAGTAAGAACGAAGACGGGCAAATGGTGCCCTATGCCGACTTCATGTCGCTGACCAAGACATACGGTATGAGTGAGATCACGCGGCACAATCTCTACAACTCCTCGGAAGTGACGGGCGCGCAGGCGCCGGGATATTCCAGCGGACAGGCTTTGCGCGCCATTCAGGAAGTGGCGCAACGCACTTTGCCCAAGGGTTATGACTATGACTGGGCCGGTATCTCAAAAGACGAAGCGGAACAAGGCAACACTGCGATCGTCATCTTTGTGGTTTGTCTGGTCTTTGTCTACTTCATTTTGGCCGCTCAATATGAGAACTTCCTTCTCCCGCTGCCTGTGATTGTTTTTTTGCCCGTGGGCATCTGTGGTGCCTTCCTGTTCCTGAAAGTTTACGGGCTGGAGAACAACATCTATGCGCAAATCGCGTTGGTGATGCTCATCGGTCTGTTAGGAAAGAACGCTGTGCTCATGGTGGAATACGCCGTTCAGCGCAAGAATGCGGGAGAACGGATCTCGCAGGCTGCGATCTCTGCAGCGGTGGCTCGTTTCCGCCCGATTCTCATGACGAGCATTGCCTTCATCGCCGGCTTGATTCCCATGGTGTTTGCCTCCGGCGCCGGCGCTGTGGGCAACCGAACCATCGGAACGGCTGCCGTGGGCGGTATGCTCATTGGTACGCTGGGCGGACTGGTACTCATCCCCGGTCTTTATTACATCTTTGCCGGAATGGCCGATAAATTGGTGCACTACCAAAAGGAGAAGCCTTTGAGCGAAGAGAAAGACAAACGGTATTCGAACAAACGGATAAAGGAAAGCAGTCATGACGAAAACGAATAAGATGCTTTACCTCGCGGTGGGACTTGCCACGCTCCTCTGCATCGGGGCGTGCAAGACTCCACAGGCGACAACCCTCCCCAAAGACACGCTGAAAGCCTCGCTGGCTTCGATGTCGAGGGATAGCAGTGTGACGGTGTCACCGGCCTGGCGCGATTTCTTCCAAGATTCGGTGCTCCGGTCGCTGATCGACACGGCGCTGCAAAACAATCACGATCTCAAAATCACGTTGCAGGAATTGGCGATCGCCAAAAGTGCAATCACGGCCAAGCAGGGGGCGTTGTTGCCTTCGATCTCGGCCAATGTGGGAGCCGGCATCTCCAAAGTAGGGCGCTACACTGCCGAGGGAGCCGGCAATGTGGGCACGGAACTCACGCCGGGACGCAAGATTCCAACGGTGATCCCCGATTTGGCTCCGACGCTGCAA
>ENA-OWND01000329-OWND01000329.1-metagenome-genome-assembly--contig:-NODE-329-length-33694-cov-16.243913_pt1 | contig 33694 bp, 20 predicted proteins | sample MGYA00245342_ERZ651119 | MGnify/ENA primary metagenome ERZ651119 (study PRJEB26857, sample SAMEA4031756) | metagenome | biome: human; feature: oral; material: saliva | place: Philippines | collected 2014... | reverse complement strand
GGGGCACGTAAAGCGCGCAGGCCTACGCGCCGCTTTTGAGGCGCGCCGCGCGCGCTATTCGCCTAGGAAGGTACGGCGCTGCGGGTCAGCCAGGTAGCGCTGAGCTAGCTCTAGACGCTGTCTGGCGCTAGGGGCTAGCGGTGAAGGCAGATCATCAACCTCAAACCAACCCATATCCACTGATTCGTCATCATTGATATGGGCTCCAGCTGCCGCCTCGGCACTGACTGCATGGGCAATGAAGCACAGATTCATGTAGCTGGCCTGATCCCCGTTGGGGTAGGTGACCAGGTCAGAAGCATCAATCAAAAACACTTCATCAACTTCGATCTCCAGAGCAGCCTCCTCTAGTGCCTCGCGCTTAAGCGCGGCCACCGGCTGCTCACCCGGGTCAGGGATGCCACGGATCTCAGCCCACAAACCATTGTCTGCACGCTGCCCCAGCAGCACCCTGCCGGCGTCGTCGAAAATAACCGCACATACGCCCGGCAGCCACAGGGGACGGTGGCCCACGCTGGAACGTAACTCAGTAATGAAATTGGGAACTGGCATTTGTAAACCTCTACCGGGGACGGCTCATAGCCACCTTGGCGGCAGCTATAGCTAGTGAATCATCCAACTCGGCCGGGTGCCAGGTCTGACCTGCGTGTTCAACCGCGCGGGCCAGCAGCCAATCAGCTAGGCGAGGGTTTTTAGGAAGCACACTGCCGTGCAGATAAGTGCCGATCACGTTATGGGCGCGCGCACCCTCAGTGCCGTCAGTGCCGTTATTACCCCACTCGCCACTTACGCGTCCCAGCGGACGCGCCTGGCTACCCAAAGTGGTCAGACCCGAATGGTTTTCGTAGCCCACCACCTTGCCGAAGTCATCAGTTTCAACCGTAAGATTGCCGATCAAGCGCTTAGGTCCACCCACGGTATGTGCGTCAAGCACGTCAATGCCCGGGATAACCTCCCCGCCCACAGTGCGGAACTCGTGCCCGAACAGCTGATACAACCCGCAGATCACCAGCATGGGCACGCCGTCACTGGCCCAGGCACGCAGCTGCGGGGCCACCTTTTGTAGGTCGTCCTGGATGCGCTCTTGCGCTGAATCCTGGCCGCCGCCGCCAACCAAAATATCTACCTGCTCAGGTAGCTGATCGCCGGGGTTGTGCGAAAGCAGCTCCACCTCATAGCCGTGCCAGCCCAAACGCTTGGTTAGGGTCAGGGTGTTGCCGCGATCGCCATAAATACTCATGTCGCGCGGGTAGAGCTGCAAAACTTTAATGGCGCTCATAGGACCTCCTCCACGTCGGTGTAACTTGCCAGCAGGGAACGCAGTTCCAACATGGCGGTATAGGTGCTCAAAATGCGGATAGGCCGGTGTTGTTCGCGTGAAAGCTTGACCAGCTGGGCTAGCGCCTGGCTGAGGTTAGCTTCAACCTTGCCGACGGCGACGTCGTCATAGCTCAGTCGCAGCGCCATGTCCGTGGCCCGCACGCCGGTAACGATACTCACGCCCGCCTGCTTGAGGGGGGTGAAGTCCACGTCCCACAGCCAGGACATGTCGCGTCCGTCAGCGTACTGGTCGTTGATGGCGATCATGATCAGCGGGGGCTGCTGGGAGCGTACGGCGGCGGCGCTAAGTAGGCTCATGCGGAAGCCGGCGGGGTTTTTGACCAGGCCCAGCTCAACTTCTTGGCCGTCAATGCTCAGTAGCTCGCCGCGCCCGAAAGCGGCAGTGACCTTAGCGGCGCTGGCAGCCAGGGCTGCCTCGTTGGTGCGCTCGCCTAGTAGTTCTTTCACGAGGCCCATGGCGGCGGTGGCGTTGAGGATGTTGTGGGCGCCAGGAATGGCAAAGTCCACTTCATGACGGTGTCCGGCCAGGTCGATTACCGCGTGGCGGCCACTCATTTCTTCCAGTGTGGCCACGATTTCTAGCGGCTGGGTGGGCTTTTCGGCTGGCTTGGCTGGGCTGTCGGCGGCGTCAGGCTCGCCTTGACCTGGCTCCTTGACGCTGTCTAGGGGCGCCTCAGTGGCTGGCTCAGTCTCGGTGGTCGGCTCGGCCTTAGTGTCCGCTTTGGCCTCGGCGTCCTTTTTGGGCTGGCCTAGAGTGCAGCCATCGAGAGAGTCGTGCAGTTCGTCGTCGGAAAGAAAAACGCTACGCAGCTGGGGGCTGACCGCAAAGCCTCGCACATCAGCGCGCAGGTCGGCACGGAAACTGGGGGCGGCCAGGCGCGGGTCGTCAGCGTTCAGCACCACCGTGCCAGTGGTGGCGCGGGCAACCTTGTGTAGCAGGGAGGCGGTGTAGTCAATCTCCCCAAAGCGGTCTAGCTGGTCGCGCATGACGTTTAGCAGCAGGGCGGCGCGCGGCTTGACGGTGCGCACGAAATGGGTGGCGTGGGCTTCGTCCAGCTCCAGTACGGCGACGTCGGCGTCAAGGCGGCCATTTAACGGCATGGCCCCCAGCAGGGCGGCAACTACACCACGAGTGAAGTTTGAGCCGGTGGGGTTGGTAAACACCTTCAGGCCCTGGCCGCGCAGTAACTCAACCACCATGCGTGTAGTGGTGGTTTTGCCGTTAGTGCCGCTAACCAGCACCACCCCATAGGGCAGGGGAGCCAAGGCGCGAGCCATAAAATGCGGGTCTGCCTTCTCCATAACTAGGCCGGGGAAGGCGCTACCACCGCTGCCACGCAGACGGGAGGCCGCCCGGGCGCCATGCCCGAGCGCGAGGGTCAAAGTATTGCGAGACGCAAAAGTCATAGCCCAAATATAAAACGTCAGGGGAGCTGCCTGCTGGCAACTCCCCTGCGATAAGCGCGACTTTAGATCACTTGAGGTTCTTGAGTGCGTCGGCAGCCTTGTCGGTTAGGCCCTCAGCGGTCTCGATGGCGGAGTCGAACTTGCCACCGGCGGTGCCCTTAGCCTTGTCGGCTAGGTCGTGGGCGGTCTCAGCAACCTGGTCGGCGTCTACGTTCTTGGCGGCCTCCTTAGCCTTGTCGGCTAGTTCTTCGGCCTGCTTGGCGAAATCTGCGATACCCATGCGTTTCTCCTTACGTATAGGGAACTATCAGCAGCGAGTCTAGCCCTTAGTCCCAAATAGCCACATATCGAAGGTAAGTGATTGGCGTCACCCAAGAAAAATAAACTTGAGTGGAATAGACTCAAGTCTGTGGAAGTTGTACTCACCGGAACGTGACGCTGTCGGTTCCATCAGCTCATACAGCTAAAAGTGAGACTGACCGCGTTGCTATAACTACTTAAATTCAAGGAGAACCGTGGACACCAACTACACAACCAAATCCCAAGAAGCCATATCGGGGGCTGTGCAAGCCGCCGCAGCTGCTGGCAACCCCCAGGTGGAGGCGCTCCACCTACTTGGTGAGCTACTAAGCCAAGAGGGTGGCGTCGCCGTCGGGCTACTAAACGCACTAAGCCCGCAGACCCTAAAAAACGTAGGGACCGCCACCCGCACCGCACTAACCTCCCTGCCCTCCTCGGCAGGCAGCTCCGTAGTGGAGCCCAACCCCTCACGTGGCTTCCTAGCCGCCCTGGAAAAGGCCGACAAACTCGCCAAAGAACTAACTGACGAGTACATCTCTACCGAGCACATACTGATCGCCATCGCTGAAGGCGACGACGCCGCTGCCCGCGCCCTGCGTGACGCCGGCGCCACCGCCCAAGCCCTACGCGAAATCCTGCCCACCGTGCGTGGCGGACAGCGCGTAACCAGCGCCAACCCTGAAGGCACCTTTGAAGCCCTGAAGAAATACGGCACTGACCTGACCGAGGCCGCCCGCGCCGGCAAGCTAGACCCGGTAATCGGCCGCGACAGCGAAATTCGCCGCGTGGTGCAGGTGCTATCGCGCCGCACCAAGAACAACCCGGTGCTAATCGGTGAACCCGGCGTAGGTAAAACCGCCGTGGTAGAAGGCCTAGCCCAGCGTATTGTGGCCGGTGACGTGCCCGAATCGCTGCGCAACAAGCGCCTAATCTCCCTGGACCTATCCTCCATGGTGGCTGGCGCCAAGTACCGTGGCGAGTTCGAAGAGCGCCTCAAGGCCGTGCTCAACGAGATCAAGAACTCTGACGGCGAGGTAGTCACCTTCATCGACGAGCTACACACCATGGTGGGCGCAGGCGGTGGCTCCGAAGGGGCCATGGACGCCGGCAACATGCTCAAGCCCATGCTGGCGCGCGGTGAACTACGCATGGTGGGTGCCACCACGCTGGACGAATACCGCGAAAACATTGAGAAAGACCCGGCTCTAGAGCGCCGCTTCCAGCAGGTTTATGTGGGTGAGCCCTCCGTGGCTGACACCGTGGCCATCTTGCGTGGTATCGCCCCCAAGTACGAGGCACACCACCACGTGACCATCTCCGACGGTGCCCTGGTGGCTGCCGCCAGCCTGTCAGACCGCTACATCACCGGCCGCCAACTGCCCGACAAGGCCATTGACCTGGTTGATGAGGCTGCTTCCCGCCTGCGCATGGAGCTGGACTCCTCCCCGGTGGAAATTGACGAGCTGCGCCGTCGCGTAGACCGCCTGAAGATGGAAGAAGCCTACCTGGCTGATTCCAGCGCCGAGGAAGACGAGGCCGACGCCGGCGCGGCAGAGCGCCTGGCTGCCTTGCGTGCCCGCCTGGCTGACCTAAACGAAGAGCTCAGCGCCCTAAACGCCCGCTGGGAAGCCCAGAAGGCTGGTCACAACCGCATCGGTGAGCTGCGCGCCCAGCTAGATGAGCTGCGTACCCGCGCCGAACTGGCTGAGCGTGAAGGTGACTTTGAGGCCGCCGGACGTATCCGCTACGGCGAAATGCCCAGCTTGCAGCGTCAAATCGCTGAGGCTGAAGCTAGTGAGCAAAACCAGCCTGATGCTGGCGAGCCGATGATCGCTGAGAAGGTTGGCCCTGAGGAGATCGCTGAGGTTATCTCTTCTTGGACCGGCATCCCGGTAGGCAAGCTGATGCAGGGCGAAAGCGAAAAGCTGCTGCACATGGAAGAGCAGGTAGGCTCGCGCCTAATCGGCCAGAAGGACGCGGTTGCGGCTGTAGCCGACGCCGTGCGCCGCTCTCGCGCCGGGGTTTCTGACCCTGACCGCCCCACCGGTTCCTTCATGTTCCTAGGCCCCACCGGTGTAGGTAAGACTGAGCTGGCCAAGGCCCTGGCTGAGTTCCTCTTCGATGACGAGCACGCCATTGTGCGTATCGACATGAGCGAATACTCCGAGAAGCACTCGGTTTCGCGTCTAGTGGGTGCCCCTCCCGGGTACGTAGGCTACGAAGAGGGCGGTCAGCTGACCGAGGCGGTGCGTCGTCGCCCCTACTCTGTGGTGCTGCTAGATGAGGTGGAAAAGGCCCACCCTGAGGTCTTTGACATCTTGCTGCAGGTGCTCGACGACGGTCGCCTAACTGACGGCCAGGGGCGCACGGTGGACTTCCGTAACGTCATCTTGATCCTGACCTCCAACCTGGGTAGCCAGTTCCTGGTAGACCCGGCGCTGAGCCAGGAGGAAAAGCGCGAGAACGTTATGGCTACGGTGCGCGCCGCCTTCAAGCCTGAGTTCCTCAACCGCCTTGACGATGTGCTGATCTTTAATGCGCTGAGCAAGGATGAGTTGGGCCAGATTGTGGGCTTGCAGCTAAGCAAGATGAGCAAGCGTCTGTCTGACCGCCGCATCAGCCTGGATGTTACCGACGCCGCCCGCACTTGGCTGGCTGACGAGGGCTACGACCCGGCTTACGGGGCTCGCCCGCTGCGTCGCCTGGTGCAGCGTGAGATTGGTGACCGCTTGGCCCGCCTGATCTTGGCCGGCCAGGTTGCTGACGGCCAGCAGGTTACGGTTGACGTTGCCGACGACGGTCTGACGCTAATTCCCGGTGCGGCTGTGGCCGGTTCGGCTGCTAGCGCCGCCAGTGCGGAGTGACCTGCGCTTTTAACTAATTCGACGGTGCTGGGTGGGTTTAGACCCGCCCAGCACCGTTTTTAGTTAAGTGGATAACATTCAAAGTGATTTACGACTACTTGTAACTTGCTGGCCTGCAGAAACACTTTTGGCTTAAAAGAAAGTGCAAAAAATGAGGTTTAGGTACTGGAATTACTAGTAAAAACCAAGGTAATCTATCGCCGCACCGCCGCTACTGCGAGTGTTCCGTTATAGCTAGCTCATCACCCTGGCTATAGTGCGTGTTGCTCACTGGCGGCGGTGTTCCCATGTGCAGGCGGCAATGAAGCTGTGGTACATGGCTTATATTAAGCCCTCCAGTTTGTGTATGAAGCAGCCTTCGCAATAAAACGAACAAATGCGCTCAGTGGTCGCTAGTTAAATTATCAGCTCAAACCAGATTTGTAACTGTTTGGTTGCAACTTCTGCTGTTCGGTTCTGCTTAGACTTGACGCTTTTTGTTGTAAAAGGACAAAATTGGGTCAACCACGTCTAGGCAAAGGAGCCCTACACGATGAAGGTAAGACACCTCCACCGACGGTCCCTAGCATTGCTAGGGGTTGTCGCCCTATCCCTTCCGGGGGCAGCTGCTGGCGCAGTGACCCCGGAAACTTCTGGTGTCATTAGTGCTCCGGAGACCATTAGCGCCGGTAACTTGACTGCGACCGTATCCAACGCCTTCCCCCAGGTACTTGGCTACACCTTCGCGGGCAATAAAGTTGGCGGCCGCACCCAGGTCCTCGATTCAGTACTGATTGACAATCAGGCTTACACCGTCAAGTCGGTGCAGGCAGTTAAAGAATCCAACACCAAGGTGGCCTACACGGTTGACTTCAATGACACTGACGTCACCATGAAGGCCGAAATTGAAGTAAAGGAAATTACTTCAAAGGCCCAGGGCACAACTGGTGCCAAGCGTCCCACCCTAACCTTCCGTATCACTGAGCTCACCGGTGGCGCCCACACCGTCGAGATTCCCGGCCATGGCCTGGTGTCGGTTAGCGCTAAAGACGGCGGCGCCTACGCTGCCGGTATCACCCTGGTTTCGCGTGGCGCTAGCGCTAAGAACAAATACGCTGGCGTGGCTGACACTATTGAGAGCCTAAGCGAGTCCACCCCGGTCAGCGACGCTGACGCCCCCAGTACCTACCTGATGGTTAACACCTCTAAGGTGGCTGTGGGTATGGAAACCAACGCCACCTATGACCGCCCCACCGGCTGGGAAGCTGACGACGGTTCGCGCTGGAAGCGCCGGGTAGTTGACCAGGATGGTTCTAAGACCCTGCTGGCCTCCAACGGCCAGTGGACCTACCGCTCAGCTGCAGCCACTGACGCCGTCGGCGATGAAGAGCGTCCCTACACCACTTTGGTGTTCACCGGTGACGCCAACTCCTCGGGCACGGTGAACTGGCAGGATGCCGCCGTCGCCTATGCGGACATCACCCCCTGGGTGGCCGGTGCAGCTGACAACCACAAGTGGGTAGTAACCCATATTCCCTTTGACTTCGGCTCGGCCGCCACGCACCCCTTCTTGCAGGTGGCCGACGACGTAAAGCGCGTCAACCTGGCTACCGACGGCCTAGGTCAGCGCGTGATGCTCAAGGGTTACGCTTCTGAAGGCCACGACTCTGGACACATGGACTACGCGGGCAACATCAACACCCGCGCCGGTGGTGACAAGGACTTTGCCACCCTGTTTAACACCACCGCCAACTCCAACGCGATTTACGGCGTCCACGTCAACACCACTGAGGCCTACCCCGAAGCCAACTCTTTCGGTTCCCTACCCTTCACTGGCGGGCGCGGCTGGAACTGGCTAAATCAGTCCTACTACGTTGATCAGCGCGCTGATCTAGGTAGCGGCGCGGTAATTAAGCGTTTCCAAGACCTGCGTAACCAGTTCCCGCTAGCCACCTACCCCAACTTCCGCTGGATCTACATTGACGTTTACTACGGTTCGGGCTGGCAAGCTGAGCGCCTGGGCCGCGAGCTAAACAAGATGGGTTGGGAAATGGGTTCAGAGTGGGCTGACCGCTTTGAGCGCTACTCCACCTGGTCACACTGGTCCAATGACGAAAACTACGGCGGCGCCACCAACAAGGGTTTGAACTCTGACGTGATCCGCTTTGTGGACAACTCCAACAAGGACAACTGGAACCCCAACGTAGTTTTGGGCTACCCCCAGATTGTTGAGTTTGAGGGCTGGACTGGCCACCAAGACCAGGGCGCCTTCTACCGCAACATTTGGGCTAACAACCTGCCGGTTAAGTTCCTACAGAACTCGCGCATTATGCGTCAGGAAAGCGCTAAGGGTGAAAACGGCAAGACCGTCTACACCTACACCTTCGCTAACGGCACTGTAGCCTCGGGTGCTACGGCGGTCACCAACCAGACTCCGGCCACCCAGGTTGCCGGGGCTATCAAGGCTGACATGTCCGCTAGCCGCCAGTTTGTTTACGACGGCGCCACCGTGCTTAAGGGTGACAGCTACCTGCTGCCCTGGATCGACAATGGTGCTAAGGGAGGTGCGCCGCGTCTGTACTACTACAACCCCGCTGGCACCGCCACCACCTGGACCCTAACCAAGTCCTACCAGAACGTGGGCTCTTTGAGCGTCTACCGCCTCACCGACAAGGGCCGCGTCAAGGTAACTGACGTGGCGGTAGAAGGCGGCAAGGTAACCATTCCTGAGTCCGTGTATGCAACCGTGCCGGCCGCTGAACGCGACCACACCGCCTTTGTGTTGGCTCCCGCCAAGGCCCCCGCAGCCGCCGCCACCCCCAAGTGGGGCGCCGGAACTGTGTTTGTGGACCCCGGCTTCAACTCCGGTAGCTTCAAGGGCTACCAGACCACCGGTCAGGTAACCGCCCCCCACGACGCTCACGGCGACCCGATCGCCCAGCTGGGTAAGGGCAACTCCTCCATTAGCCAGGAAATGACCCTCAATGCCGGCACCTACCAGGGCAGCGCTTGGGTACAGGTCAAGGACGGTAAGACCCGCCAGGTTAGCGTGTCTGCTTCAGGTGAAGGCGTCACCAGCGCCGCCAGCCAGCAGCGCAACGATGATCTGGGCGCCACCCGCGACAAGCCGGTCACCATCGCCTTTGAGGACTTTGAAAATGTCCCCGAAGGTTGGGGCCCCTTCGTTAAGGGCGACGCCGGCGAAATCACCGACCCGCGTACGGTACTGGCCTCCCTCAACGGTCCCTACACCCAAAAGGGTGGCACCCTACCGGACGGTTCTAAGAAGGCCACCGACGACGCCGTCGCCGGACACTGGTCCCTAAAGAGCCACGAAGAAAATGGGGGACTGGTCTACCGCACCGTGCCCCAGACCGTAAACTTCAAGGCCGGACACCGCTACCGCATTTCGTATGACTACGAAAACGCGCTCAGCGGTTCCTACTACTGGGTTACCGCCTATGACGCCCAGGGCGCCAACGGCCTAAACGCTAACTACCTGTACTCCACGGTGATGCCGGTGGCCACCAGCCCCACTCACTATGTACAGGAACTTAACGTGGGTGGCTGTGGCTCCTACTGGGTGGGTCTGTACAACACTCAGGGCGGCCAGGACGGCAACGACTTTACGCTCGACAACTTCCGCGTAGAGGACCTGGGTGCCACCACGGATATGCCCGCGTGTGCCGCTGCCTCCATTGACACCAACGAGACGGCCATTGAAGGCTCCACCTTCCACATGACCACCTCCCTGGTGAACAATGAGCCCAGCGAAATTACCGATGTGACCAGCAAGTTGACCCTGCCTAGCGGCTGGAGCGCCACTGCTGACACCCCGGCCACCACCGCCAAGCTAGCCAAGGGCGCCACCTTCACCACCACCTGGAGCGTCAAGGTTCCTCAGGGTGCGGGCGGCTCCACCGCTAACGTGGTACACACGGCCACCTACAAGATCGCTGGTAGCGCCCGCAGCGCTAGCGGTGACACTAACGTGGCAGTTCTGGGCTCGGTGAAACCTGACGCTGTCAACTACCTCTCTGACCTGCCTTTCAGCCCCAAGTACAACTCCAACGGTTGGGGTCCGGTTGAGCGTGACAGTGAGGTTGGTGAAAACCAAAAGGGTGACGGCGGCCCGATCGTTATGGGCGGCAAGCAGTACACCAAGGGTCTAGGCACCCACGCTCCTGCCGATGTGGGCTTTGAGCTCAGCGGCAAGTGCAAGGCTTTCAAGGCCACCGTGGGTGTGCAAGACGGCCAGAGCGGCTCGGTTACCTTCCGTGTGGTAGGCACCACCGACGGCACTAACTGGGTTGATGTGGTACCGCAGACCGGCGTGATCACCGGTAGCAACACTCCTCAGGAGATTTCCGGCGACGTCACCGGCATGAAGCTGATTCGCCTGATTGTGGGCGACGGCGGCAACGGTAACGGCAATGACCACGCTAACTGGGCTGATGCTCGCGTTCTGTGTGGTAACGCCACCGACGGCGACACTCCCGCCCCGGCACCTAGCAACCCGGTTAAGGACTACAGCGGCGACCAGCAGCTGGTGTCCGCCCCGGCTGCTTACGCCAGCAACCCGGCCTCCAACATGTTTGATGGCAACGCTTCCACCTTCTACGACAAGGACTGGCAGCACCCGGTAGCTCACCCCAGCGACATTGACCTGGCCCTGTACCAGGGTGATGACCCCACTGCCGCCTCTGCGGTTACCGTGGCTGGTCTGAAGATCAATAGCCGCGTTGACCAGGCCAACGGGCGTCCCGAACGCTACGAGGTCTATGTGGGTCAGGACGCTGCCAACATCAACCAGAAGGTAGCTGAAGGCACTTTGCAAAACACCGGCCAGGTGCAGCAGATTGTCTTTAACAGCCCGGTTAAGGCCAAGCTGATTCGCCTGCGCGTGCTGTCTAACTACAAGACCAAGGCTGACCAGCCCGATTACCTGCTCTCTATCGCTGAACTAGGGGTCCTGGTTCCCGATGGTGACGCAAGCGGTAACGCGGCCGGCCAAAGCCAGGCTAGCGCTCAGAGCCAGGCTGGCACCCAGAGCCAGGGTACCGGTAAGGCTGCAGCTGAGGGTAAGGCCAGCTCCACCGACAAGGCTGCCGTTGGGGCCGCTAAGTCTGAGCCGGAGATTACCGTAAACACCAACGCTGAAGGTCTGGTGGGCCAGAACTACCTGGATGTTAAGACTGTCAATGACACCAACCCAGTTAAGAACCCCTCCACGGTTATTAACCACACTTGGGCTCTGAACTGGATGGCTGCTGACCAGAAGCACACTACTAACGCTTCTGCCAGCTATTTCCAGCGCGTTCCGGTCACCTTCAATGTGGCTAAGGATGGCACCAAGGTTAAGTTCACGGTTGCTGCCGGCGACGGCGACGCCCTGGTGCAGGTAGACAACCTGCGCATGGTCAAGATCGTGCGCCCCACCAGCAATGACCTGATCGGTGTGGACTGCCTGGCCACTCCCACCTCCGAGGTGTGCACCACCAAGCGAGCTAACGACCGCATTGGGGTAACCACGGCAGTAAGCGCTGAGACTGTGACGCCCACTCCGACGCCGCAGCCCACCGCTCCGGTTTCGCCTACTGTGGCTCCCACTCAGGAACCTACCGCCAGCCCTGAGCCGACTGTGGCTCCCACTGGCTCCCCGGCTCCTACGGCTCAGCCCAGCCCGGCACCTACTGGTAGCGCTGTCCCCACGGTGGCTCCCACCGGCGCCCCGGCTCCGACCGGCAGCGCGGCTCCCACTGGTAGTGCGGCCCCCACGGCTCAGCCCAGCCGTTCGGCCAGCTCCGCCCCGCTTCCGGGTCGCCCCGGTAAGCCTGGTAAGCCCAGCCGTGGCGCAGCCCCGGCTAAGCCGGAAAAGCCCGGTGGTTTGGCCCGTACCGGTGTGGCCAGCGGAATGTTGGCTCTAAGCGCCCTGGCATTGGGCGGTGGCGGCATGTTGCTGCGCCGCAAGCGTCAGGACTGACGGGATCAACAACTGAATATCGACACAATTGAATACACAACTCAATAGGGGCGCCTGATTTCCCTCTCAAAATAAGGCGCCCCACCCCACCGGGGGCCGCTTAACAAATGCGTTAGCGGCCCCCGGTGGTTTGTGATGGTCCCTGGTGGTTTCGTTAGCGGTCTCTGGCGGTTGCGCTAGTGGTCCCCGCGCTTTGCTGTGGAGCTGCGCGTTTGTGAGGACTAAAAAGAGTCGCTACACTTAGCAGGTAATGATAATCAGTATCAACTAGAAAGACTGCCATGTTTTCGTGGTTGCAGGCTGCCGAGCCTTCCTCAACTCCCACCCGGGGTGCTGCAAGTTCTTCCCACTTTGCCTCATGGCGTGTAGCTGCTGGTAGCGGGCGTTTTTCTGGCTCTACTCCGCAGCGTCTTAATGACCCCTGGTTGCGGCGTATGGCCGCGCTGACCACTGTGGCGCTGTGTGGTTTCATGACGCCGCTGGCGGGTGCTTCTGTCGCCAGCCCCTCTGGCGCTCATGTTGGCGCTGCCCATGCTGCCCGGGTTTCTGGCACCGCTGCGCAGGGTGCCGCTGCCCACAGCTCCGTTTCCCGCCCCACTGCTGGCCTGGCCAGTAATGATGGCCAGTCCAAGCCGGTAAACCTTGAGGGCGGGGACTTAAGCATTTTCGACGCCGTCGCCACTGCCAATGGGGAAGTGGACTTGCAGTTAAAGGATGGCGCCACCGGAACTAGCCACAACCCGGCCCAAACCACTTTGAAGATCCCAGCCTCCACCTGGCAAAACATTTCTGACGACTATCCGGGCAGTCCGGGTGGCTATTTCGTCAGCCAAGGCACCCAGGCTAACTCGCCACTGCAGCCGGCCAGCGCCGCCCCCAAGGGACGGCTGGGTTGGGACACCAGCCAGCTGGCCCAGGCCGGATTTAGCGCCGCCCACTTTGAAGTCAGCTACAGCGGCCCTGAGGGTGCTAGCGTGGCTCTGTTTGGTCTGGATGAGAACGGTCAACTGGCCTCCTCGCTGCTGGTTGATGGCAACTATGAGCTAAACCCGCTTGGCTCAGAAATTGCCCCGCAACAGCTGGCTGCCGCCTACCCCAACTGGGTGTTTTCTGCTGCTGGCGTCTACCAGTTGCAGGTGCGGGTGCTGGCTCAGCGCAGTGATGGCACGGTAATTGCCAGCCCGGTGCGCAGCTATCGGGTTGAGGTGGGCGACGTCGCCGCTCAGGCCGCCCCCACACCGGCGCCTACCCCGCAAAACCCTGATACCCAAAAACCCGGCGCACAAAACCCGGGCGCGCAACCCACAGCGGCCCCTAGCGCCGCCCCCACGGCCGCTCCCAGCGTGGCCCCGCAGCCGGTGGCCAGCCCCTCAGCTAGCGCGCAACCTACTGCCCAGCCCAGCGCTCAGCCTGGTGTTAGCGCCGCCCCCAGCGCTCCGGCTAACCCGGTGGCCAGCCCCAAGCCGAGTGCCAGCAAGCCGGCCACTAGCCCCTCGCCGCGCTCAGCTATTGGCGGCGAGGTAAAGGCCAAGCCGAGCGCAGCTAACCCCGCTGGCAAGCAGCTTTTGGCCAGCTCGCGCAGTGCTAAGTCGGCTCAGGCCCCGCGCGCCGCAGCTCAGGGCCGCTCTGCCGGCCAGGTGCGCGCCGCCGTCGGGCAAAGCCGATCTGCCGTAACCACCCGGGCCGGCGTACAAAGCTTTGTATCCCAGGCTCGCCCCGCCCAGAGCTTTGTGGCCCAGGCTCGCTCTGCCAGCCAGGGGGCAGCCGCCCAAACCAGCGCCCAAAAGGCTAAAGCCCAAAGTGCAGCTGCGGTGAAGGAAAACCCGGCTTCTTCAGCGGTTAGCGCCACCGCCACGCTGACTTTCGTGGTGGGCCCGGGCGCCAACGGCAACGCCAACGATGGGCACTTTGACCTAGGTCCGCGCATTGTGGACGGCAAGCTCAAGCTGCAGGTGAAAGATGACCGTTCCCAGCCCGCCAGCTGGGTTGACCCGGCAACTTTGACCTTCTCGCTGGGAGACAAGGCCACCCTTAAAGCCCCCGACGCGCTTAACTTTGTGGCCACCCCGGGCCAGGATGTGTGGATGATTTCCTCCAGCCAAAGCGCGGGTGTGCCCTGGCTGGGTATGAACTCTCAGGCTGAGGAGATTGTCAGCAAAACCAGCGGCGAGGTTACCTTCACCCTGGTGAGTGTGGAGGGGCCCGGTAAGGTCTCAGTATTTACCTCCGGCGGCCTGGGTGGGGGTGTGGGTGAGCACCTGCTGCAAGAAGAGGGCAGCTCCTACACCCTACCGGCTAACACTCACGCCCACCAGAACTGGGTGTTTACCGCCCCGGGCACCTACAAGCTGACCATTTCCGCCCAGGTCACCCCCAAGCAGGGTGAGCAGATCAGCGGTGAAGATGGTGGCTCTGGCGACGGCGCAGCGGCCAGTTCCGGTGCCGGCTCCAGTGAAGGTGGCAGCGCCAGTGGAGCTGCTGGTTCTGCGGCCTCAGGCTCTGCCAAGGCTGGCCAGGCGGCCGGCGCTAACAGCGGTAAGTCTTTAGCTAAAACCGGTGCGGTTAGCGGCGCCTTGAATGTTGCTGGTGGTCTGATGTTGCTGGCGGTTGCGGTGCTGGTGGCACGCAGGCGGATGGCATGGGCCTAGTTAAGTCTGTAATTCAGGCTGCACTAGTTTTAACGTTAGTGGCGGGCTGCGCCGGTGTCGGCGTAGATCCCGCCCGCGACGGCCAGTTGCGGGTGGTCACCACCACCGGCATTCTGGCCGATCTAGTGCGTAATGTGGCGGGAGATCGGGCTACGGTCTCCCAGCTAGTTCCCGACGGCGCCGATCCGCACTCCTATGAGCCCTCACTGCGGGCTATTCGGGATGTGGCCTATGCGGATTTAGCTTTTAGTAACTACCTGTTGCTGGAGCAGCATTCGATTATTCGCGCCCTGGACGCGAACCTGCCCGCTAGCGCCCAGTCAGTGTCTATCGCTGAGGAGGCCGCCAAGCAGGGGGCCACGATTTTGCCGCTGGTTGAGGATCGGGCTTTGGACACCCTATGGCTGGGGATGCGCGTATCTGGTGACGGTAAGCGTTACGGCGCTAACCGGGCCAGTGAGGTTGATTTGCAGGTGGTTTCGGTGCAGGGCCCGGGCCAAGCCAGCTCCTACCTGACCACCACTTTCGGCACCCCGGAGCTGGGGTTTTCCAGCCATGACGGGTTTGACGCGGCCAGCGACTATAAACATGACACTGTCAGCTTGCCGGCTGACGCCCACCAGCATATGAGTTGGGCTTTCACTAAGCCGGGAGTGTATCGGGTGCAGTTTAAGGCCCGCCTGCGCCCGGTTAAGGGTAAAAACGTGGAGTTTAAAACCGCCACGTTTACTTTCGCGGTGGGGGTCGACGCCGCCGCTGTAGCTAAGCGTGAAGGCCGGGTGGTTTTGGGCCCGGGCCACGGCGATGTGAGCGTGGATCTAGAAGCTGGCCGCATCACGCTGGTGGCCGACAAGCAGGCGAGCGGCCAAGCTTGGCCGTCAGCTGCTAAAACCGCGAGCGCGAACTCAGCTAGCGCCGCGCCTAGCCCCGGTGGCCCTGCCAGCTCAGCCAGTGCCTCAGCTAGCGCTACGCCCAGTGGGGCTAGTTCAGCCTCCGCGCCTAGCCCCGGTGGCCCTGCCAGCCCGGCCCCCAGCGACGGCGCCAGTGCACCCAGCCAGAGCGACGTCGTCGTAGCTGGGGCGGCCCACGTACCAGGCCACGTAGCCCTAGACCCGCAGCGGGTAGTGGTGGATGTGCCCACGCGCACCCTAGCCCAAGTGCCTCAAGGCTACGGTTTTGTGGGCCGTGCGGGCACGCAAGCCTACATCCTGCCCCAGGCGGTGCTGGGCAAACACGTGCATGGGGAAATCGATCCGCACCTGTGGCATGACGTGCACAACGCGGCCGCCTATGTGAAGGTAATCTGCGCCAAACTCAAGCAGGTTGACCCGGCCGGGGCGAGTGTCTATGAGGCTAACGCCGCCCGCTACCTAAACCAGCTGGCCCAGCTAGACACCCAGGTTAAAAGCACTCTGGACACTATTAGTGAAGCTAACCGCCAACTGGTAACCACTAATGATGCCTACGCTTACCTGGCTAACGCCTATGGGCTTAAAGTGGCTGGTTTCGTGGCCCCCAACCCGGCTAGTGAGCCTTCTCTGGCTGATCGGCGTAAACTCGCCGCCACCATTAAGGACCTACATATTAAAGCGGTGTTTTTAGAGCCAAATCTGGCCCGCACCCGCTCCACCTTGAAAGTGGTGGCCAGTGAAGCCGGGGTGAAAGTGTGCCCGCTTTACGGCGACACCCTGGATAACCAGGCCCCCACCTATCAGGCGATGATGCGTTTTAATGCCAACTCCCTGGCTCGCTGCCTAGGTGGCAGGCCTATCGCAAACCAAGCGGCGTCGTCGGCAAAAACCCCGGGCAGTGCTAATGCAGGTAAGGGGGTGCCCACTAGCGGCGCCACCCCCAGTGCGGCCGGCGCTACCACGGCCCCCACCAGCGGCACCCCTGGCCGCGCAGCCAGCCCCAGCGCAGCCACCTCCCCTGGCGCCTCAGCCACCCCCAGTGCTGACCCGGCCCTAGAGCAAAACGTGGCCGCAAACGAGCCCACCTCACAAACCCCAGCGGTAATCGAAGCTGGACACGTAGACCTAGGCCCGCGCCTAATCGGCGGCAAACTAACCGTGTCCCTACGAGATGACTCAGCAGCCTCACCCGTGTGGCGCGACCCCAACAAAACCGTGCTACGCGTACGCGATGGCGCCCTAATCCAAGTGCCGCAAGGCGAAGACTACAAATTCCTAGCCGACTCCAAGCGCGTCTATGTGCTACCCCAAACCCAAAAAACCCAGCTGGTATGGCTGGGGTGGAACACCCAAGACCCAGCCGTAACCAAGCTGATCCAAGGCGGGGTAAACATGCGCATCGAGCAGGTTAAAGGCCCCGGCCGCAGCTGGCTGATTTTGCAAGAAGGCACCTTCGGTAAACCCAAAGTGCTGGCCGACTCCGCCGCCAGCGCCCAAGACATCTGGGTGGACACCAACACTCACGTGCACGCCAACTGGATTTTCTCCAAACCTGGCATTTACCTGGTCAAAGTCTCCTTCAAAGCCACCGGCGTGGACGGCAAAACCTACCAGGCCACCACCACCTTGCGCTTTGCAGTAGGCGACGCCACCAGCACCACCAACGCGCTAAAAGCACAGCCATCAGGAAAGTGACCATGCTAGAAGTAAACCAACTCAGCGTGCAGCTGGGCGGCCGCAGCGTGCTGCAAGAGGTCAACTTGAAGCTAGCACAAGGCCAGTTCATGGGGCTGATTGGGCCCAATGGGGCCGGCAAAACCACGCTGCTGCGCGCCATCCTAGGGCTCGTGCCCAGCACCGGCACTATCACCTGGCAAGGCCAACGCATTGACCGGCGCGCCATTGGGTATGTGCCCCAACGCCACGCTTTCGCCTGGGATTTTCCCATCAACGTGCGTCAGGTGGTGTTAAGCGGGCTCACCGGCAGGCTCGGCTGGCTACGTCGGCCCCGCCCAGAGCACCTAGAGGCCGCCGACTGCGCCCTAGAGCAGGTAAGCATGAGTGATTTGCGCTCGCGGCCGGTGGAGCAGCTTTCAGGTGGGCAGCGTCAGCGGGTGCTGGTGGCCCGAGCGTTGGCGTTAAAGCCACAGCTGCTGCTGTTGGATGAGCCTTTTACGGGCTTGGATATGCCCACCCAGGAGCTGTTGACGGATCTGTTTAAAGAGCTGAGCCAGGCGGGTGTGGCCGTGCTTATGTCCACCCACGATCTGGTAGCGGCCCAAGCGCAGTGCGAGTATTTGTGCCTGCTTAACCGCACCAATTTGGCTTGCGCCCCGCCTAGCCAGCTTAAAGACAAAGACCTGTGGATGCGTACTTTCCAAGTGCGCGCAGATAACCCGCTGCTGCAAGCCCTAGGGATGAGTTAAGTTGTTAACCCCAATTGATTTTCTAAATGACCTACTAAACCCGCAGCTGGCCTTCCTACCCAGGGCTTTGCTGATTGCTATCACTAGCGCCCTGGTTTGCGGAGTGGTGGGGGCCCACGTGGTGTTGCGGGGGATGGCTTTTATTGGCGACGCCGTCGCTCACTCTGTGTTTCCCGGCCTGGCGGTGGCCTTCGTCAGCGGCACTAACCTGGTGCTTGGGGGCGCGGTAGCCGGGATTCTGACGGCGGTAACCGTGGCGGTACTAGCCCAAAACCGCAGGCTTAAAGAAGACTCCATCATTGGGGTGCTGTTTGTGGGGGCATTTGCTTTAGGGGTGGTAATTATTTCGCGCGCCCCAGGCTATAGTGGCTCGCTGCAACAGTTCCTATTCGGCTCTATTACCGGCGTGCCGGCGCGTGAAGTGCCGGTGGCGCTGATCGGGGCAGCAGTGGTGATTGCGCTGATTGCAGCCCTAAATAAAGAGATTGTGGCGGTAAGCCTGGACCGTGAAACTGCCCGCGCGGCAGGGCTGCCGGTGTTGGCTTTAGATATTGCCCTGTATGTGTGCGTGAGCTTGGCGGTGGTGATTTCCGTGCAGACTATCGGCAATATTTTGGTGTTGGCGCTGCTGGTAATCCCGGCGGCCACAGCCCGCTTACTGACTGACCGCTTACTGACCATGATGATTATGGGCCCTCTGCTAGGGGCACTCGGGAGCCTGCTGGGAGTGTATTTGAGCTGGTCAGCTGATTTGCCTACGGGCGCCACGATTGTGTTGGTGCTGGGCGTAATGTTTGCCCTGGCCTGGCTGTTAGCCCCCGGCCACGGCCTGCTCTACAAAACTGCCGCAGCCAGGCGGCGCGCGGCAGCCTGAGGCCCAGCCGCGCTCGCGGGGGCTTTGCGCCTCTACAAAACTGCCGCAGCCAGACGCCGCGCGGCAGCCTGAGACGCAGCCAGACGGCGCGCGGCAGCTTGAGGCGTAGCTGCGCTCGCGGAGCCTTGCGCCCCTATAAAACCGCCGCAGCCAGGCGGCAGGCGTTATCCACCCAGCGGCGGTGACGCGGCTCGCGCGCCCATTCCTGGCTGGTTAGCTCGTGGCTTAGGGAGCGATATTTGGCGTCATTAGTGCGCAGCTTGTCGTCAAGATCGCCCCCGAAACACAGCAGCATCAGCTCATAGTTGAGCATGAATGAGCGTGAATCCATATTGGAAGAGCCGATTACCCCCACTTCGTTATCCACGGTCATGTATTTGGCGTGCAAAACCGTGGGGGAGGGGTAGAGAAAGATACGCACCCCGGCAGTCAGTAGCGCCCCATAGTAGGAGCGTTGGGCGTGGCGCACCAGGAAATTGTCGCCACTGGCGCCCACAAACAGCTGCACATCCACGCCCCGGTAGGCTGCGCTAGTCATGGCGGCCAGCAGCGACTCGTCGGGCACAAAATATGGGCTGGTGATGGTTACCCGCCGACGTGCATTGTGGATCAGTGAGGTGAACATGCGTAGGTTTGGTTCAGTGGAGTAGCCCGGCCCTGAAGGGACGATCTGCATGGCGTTTACGACGCCGTCGGCCAAGTCTTTTTCCCACGCCGCCGAGGTATTAGCCAGCTCTGTAGCAAGTGCGCTCAGACCAGCGGTTTCTACCTGGGAGATATCCTCATCGCTTACGGCTTGGGAGCGGGCACCAACGAAAATTTTGCCGGTTTCGGCGTACCAGTCCATGGCGAATACACCCGCCAGCTCGGCCACGATAGCCCCGCCTAGCTGCACGGATAGGTCTTTCCACTCGCGTCCAGGGCCGTGCAGGTTGGTTTCGTAGAAGGGGTCAATGAGGTTGTGGGAGCCAACAAAGCCGACGCCGTCGTCGATTACCGCTAGCTTGCGGTGGTTACGCAGGTCTGGGCGCCCGCGCTGATCAGGCTTAAAACCTAGGGGCATCATCAGGTGCCAGTGGTAGCCGGCGGAGTTTAGCCGCTTCAGCAGCTTTTTCCAGGCTTTGTAGCGGCGTGAACCCAGGTGATCTAGCAGCAGCGCCACCCGCACCCCGCGTTTATGGGCGCGCTCTAGGGCCGCAAAAAGCGGCTCAGTGATGGGATCATCATGGACTATGTAAAACTCAATATTTACGCTGTGCTGGGCTGCGTCAATGGCCTGCACCAAGGCCGCAATGAAGCTGCGGGTGTCGTCATAGATGCCCTGGACTGTGCCCGGCATACAGGGCATTCCGGTTAGGTGGCGGTTCATGCGCACAATCCCCAACAGGCGCTCATCAGCTTTTATACCTGGAGGCACGTCTGGGAGGTTGGCGCTTAGGGCGGAGACAATGCTGGTCAGCTCGTTTTGACGGCGGTAGCGTTTGCCCTGAATATGGGCACTTCCCAGCAGTAGATACATGGGTAGGCCCACCAGGGGCAAGAACAGGATGAGCAGCAGCCAGGCCGATGACGAGGCAGGGCGCCGATTTTCAGGCACCACCCCCATAGCCCCAATCTTAATGATGTACTCAATCACCACCCAGATTTCGGCGGCCATCTGCATATAACTCATTTAACAATTGTACTTGAGCCTGCTAAAGCAGCCTGTGGTCCAAGACTGGGTGCCAGCCGCGCCAGCTAGTGGGGGGAGCCGAACCAGACCTTCCAAAAACCGTAGAAGTTCAAGTTACCCCAGCTGGAGCAGTCATCCCCATCATTCTTAGCGGCCTCATTGGGCTGGTAGGGAGTGTAGTTATAGAGCGCGGCGGTGGCGGTGTTAGCTGGGGTGATGATGGAAGAACCGCAGCTAGCCTGGGGGTTGTAGGCGATACGCACGGGCTTGCGGGCCTGCACCCGGTAACTGGCGGGGTTAAGGCGGTATTTTTGCAGCTGGGCGGCGGCCTGATAGAGCTGGCTGACAAAGCCACGGTAGCGACTGTCGCAAGTCTGACCATCAGGGCAGCCATAGCCGGCAGCCCATTCATAGCGTGAGGCAGTCAGTTTCTCGCCTGAAGCGGTCAGCAGCCCCTGCTCTTTTTGCAGCAGCACCAACAAAACCCGGGGGTTAATGTTGCAAGCCACCGAAACGCGGTAAATAACCTCACCAGCAGTTAGATTCTTGGCGGGATTCATCCCCAACGGGCAGGCTGTTGTGGGGTCAAAGCCTTTAGTGTCAAAGCGGGCCTTGCTGATGCAAGTAGTGCCGTCGGTGCTATTAACGCAGCCAGCATTGACTTTGTTAATGAAGTTATCGATGTCTTCGGCGTTCATATTGGGAGCGCCATAAAGCTTATTGTCAGAGATGATATTTGCGGCGTTAAAACCACTGTAATCAGGGGTTACCTTAACCGGGCCGGCCGGGGTGGGGCCATCATCAATCTGTGCGGGGGCGGTGAACTTAGGCAGGATCAGTGCCCCAGCTAGGGCAGATAGGGTCAGTAACGCAAAAATTGAGACCAGCCGGTAACGCGAAATAAACCGCTCGGCACTGGCACTAGAGATGGCACGCTTGCCCTTGCCTCTAGTTGCGCTGCCGGCGGAGGTTACCGTTTTGGCTTTAGAATTAGGTTTAGGTTCTGACACTAAGGGTTATTTTTCCACGAAATGGACAATGAATGCATCTTGATCAGGTTTATGCTTTAGGCCGCGACCTGATGGACGCCAACGGCTTGCAAGGCTGGAGCCTGGGGTGGGATCGTGCCCGGCGTCGAGCTGGACAGTGCAACCACACAAACCGCTGTATCACTCTCTCACGTTACTTAATGCAACTCTATGACGTGCCTCGCGTGCGTGACACGATTTTGCATGAAGTAGCCCATGCCCTGGTTGGTCCAAGCCACGGTCACGATGAAGTTTGGCGCCGCAAAGCCCTAGAACTGGGCTGCTCAGCGCAGCGGCTGGTAGATAAGCGCGCCCCTAAAGTCCCCGGCGACTGGGTGGGCACATGCCCGGCTGGTCACCAGGTTGAACGTATGCGCCGCCCTAGCCGCGTACTGGCCTGTGGGGTGTGCGCAAATAGTTTCTCCCTGGCCAACCTGCTGCGCTGGACCTATAAGGGAGTACCTATGGAGCCAAGCCAGATTGGTGGCCCCTACCTGCGTTCTTACAACCAAGCCACGCTTTATCTTTCATAGATGATTCATAGGTTACGCTAACCACCACCATAAAAGCCCCTTTTAAAGTTTTAACCAGCAAGGCTGATGCAGATCAGCAAAGCAACTGGCCCACTAAGCCGCCGGCAGGTAGCCCCGGGGTAAGCCTTGGCAGTACTCACTGGCTAAGCCTCGGTGATGCCACCAGTTAAGCCCCGGCGGGTGGGCCACGGAAAACTTTTAAAGGAGGAAACCATGAAGCTCATGAAAAAGGGCATCGCATTCGCAGCGGCGATGGCGATGGCGTCCATGCCGTTAGCAGGCGCCTTCGTGGGAGCCTCAACTGCTATGGCTGTGGAGGTGAATAAGGGCGCCTGACTGGTGTTGAACACTCGATAATCTCTCTCCTTGTGAATAACTGACCCCCGGATTGGCTTTTTTGGGTTTCGCCAATACGGGGGCCAGTTGCATTTACAGACAAATACAGCAGGCAGGCAAAAATGCATACATGCATTTACAGGCAAAATCATCCCTTCCCTATAAAAAATACATGGGGTTTTATAGGGAAGGGATGAAATGTCAGTATTTGTGTGCGCCGGCGTGGGCAAGGGGCCGGCAGCACGCAAAAAGGTGACGACGGCGCCCAGAAATCCTGGCCAGCAGCCTGCTAGACCGCCGGCGCGGAAGTAGACAGTCGTCTAGAGCGCCGGGGCGGAGGCCAGCAGCCGGCTGATGCGCTTGGCTGAAACCTTGTGCGCCGTCCCCAACTGCTGGGCAAACAGGCTCACGCGCAGCTCCCACACCATATTTTGGGCCTGGCGCAGCACCGCCGCGCGGGCGGGATTAGCCGGCAGCCCCTTAGCGTGCTCGACGGCGTCGCTCACCTGCCCCTCAATCTCACGCACCTGGTAGGCCAGAGCTGCATCCTGGCTGGGCGAGGCCGCCGCCTTCTCCAAGCGATAAGCCAAAGACTTAAGGTAGCGCCCATAGTGGGCCAGCTGTGCCGGATCGGCGTCGGCAATAAAGCGCGGCGCAATCAAGGCAGCAGCCTGCTCGCGAATTTCCTGCAAAGTGTCGAGCAAAGCCAGCGAAGTATTACGCCCCACCGCCTTATCTAACTGTCCCTTAGCCTCCAAAGCAGCCTCCACCTGGGCGGCGATGAGCTCCACCTGGTCTTCCAGGCGGTCGCGCAGCCAAGCTACAAAGAGCTCAAAATCTTTGCGGTCGCGCAGCTGGGCTAGGTCATGGCCGGTTTCGCGGCTCCACTGCTGGGCTAGCAGGCGCCCGGCAGCCAAGCACAAATCAGACACCAGGGTGTCAGTGGATTTGTAGGGCGCAGACACCATGAATAGAGAGCGCTTAGCGTTCCAACGGCTGGTCACCCGCGCAGTTTCGAGCGGGGTGCGCGCCAAAGCTAACGCCAAAACTCCCTCAGCGTGCTGAGCTAGCTGAGAATTAACATCCGCTAATATCTTTAAATCAGCTTTAAATGCTTTAGATGTTGGTTGTGCAACTAAAGTGGGGTAACCGCGAACTAATAGCCCAGCCCGGCCGGAAGATTCTATTTGTTGCGGAATTATTCCCTGGGGAACTTCAGGCCAATCAACTAAATTAGTTTGCTCCTTTAATGGGCTAGTTAATGACTGTGAAGTAATAGTTGCAAAACTATTTGCGGCAGAATTATTGGCTCGGGCGCCGTTATTGGCGCCGCCATAAATGCCGTTATGGGCACCATTTTCTCCACGGGCGCCTGCGCTCTGGTTTGAGTCGTTTGCACCGGCGCTCCCATGAACCCCGTTATAGCTCTCGTTGGCCACGTTTTTGCGCCTAGATTTCGCCGACTTCTTGGATCGGGCCTCATCCATGGCCGCCGCCAGGGCGCCACGTACCGCCGAGCGCACCGCCGCCTCGCTTTGTTTAGCCAGTTGCCGCTGCAAAACGATCAGGTTGCGCCCGCGCCCCAGCTTGTTGCCGCGCGCGTCCAGCACGCTAAAGCCCATGCGCATGTGCTCAGGCAGGTTTTCTTGCGCCTGGTCCCAGTCCTCGTCGGTAATTTCTACCTGGCGTAGCTGCTGCGCGGCCTGGGTAAAGGCCTGCTGGAAACTCACCGGGATCGGTCTGACGCCGTCGGGGTTGCTGCCGACGCCGCCGGGCTGGCTTGCTGCTGTGCCCGCAGCCTGCGGGTAAAGCTGGCAGATGAGCTCCCAAATGCGCGCGCCGGTGTCGGGGGCCGGAACCAGCTGGCGACGCACCCGCTTAGGCAAGGCGCGGATAGTGGCCACACACAGCTGCGGGCGCATCCCGGGCACAAGCCAATCAAATCCCTCTGGGCGCAGGCGAGTGAGCACCTCAATGGGCACCTGTACGCTGACGCCGTCGTCGAGCCTGCCCGGCTCAAAAACGTACGTAAGCGCCAAGGTCAGGTCACCTTGATGCCAAGTGTCGGGGTAGCCGTCAAGGTTTTCACCCTCGGGAAGCAGCAGCTCACGGGTGAAATCCAGCAGCTTGGGGGTGTCTTGACGCTGATGCTTCCACCAGTTGTCGAAAGCCGCCGCGCTGGTGATTTTCTCCGGCAGGCGCTCATCGTAGAAGTCAAAAAGAGCCTGGTCATCAGCCAAAATACCGTGAGTGCGTTGACGACGCTCCACCTCGGCAGTGTCTTCAAGCAGCTCACGGTTGCGCTCAACAAAAGCGTGGCGGGCGTGCCAGCCCCCCTCCACCAGCCCGGAGCGAATGAACATTTCCCGCGCAGCCTGCCGGGCGGCGTCGGTACCCACACTGGCTAGCGTGACCGGGCGGTCAGCCACCAAAGTCAGCCCGTAAAGCAGCACCCGCTGATGCACCATGGCCACGCCCTTCTTGGTGGACCAGTAAGGCTCACCGTAAGTGACCTTGACCAGGTGTTTAGCGGCCTGCTCCACCCATTGAGGCTGGATGCGGGCCACGGTGCGGGCAAATAAGCGACTGGTTTCCACCAGCTCAGCGGCCATCACCCAGTCGTACTGTTTGCGGCGCAGCCCGCTACCAGGCCAAATAGTGAAGTGGGTGGCGCGCGCCCCGGCATATTCGCGCCGGCGCTCATCATAGTTACCCAGGTTGGAAAGCAGCCCCACCAGCAGGGATTGGTGAATCGCGTCGGCGTCGGGGGTGTCTGCGCTTTGCCCCAGGGCCACGACGGCGTCGGCTACGTCCGCATTAGCCATGCCGGCCGCGTGGGAGCCGGGAACTAGACGGTCACTAGCGGCGCGAATGGAGGCGCGGGTGGGTAGCTCAATGTTTTGGGCGTTAATGCCTAGCGGCCGCGCCAACTGGGCCAGCTGATTGTAGACGTCGCGCCATTCACGAATACGCAGGTAGTGCAGGTATTCGTGGCGGCACATGCGCCTAAACGCAGAGCCGGACAGGTCACGTGACTGGGTGCGCAGGTAGCGCCAGAAGTTGAGGTAGGTGAGAAAATCGCTGGTGGGATCCGCTAAACGCCGATGCATGGCGTCTGCGGCTTCCTGCGCGTCAAGCGGGCGTTCACGCACGTCTTGGATTGAAAGCGCGGAGACAATCACCATCACTTCGCTGGCGCAGCCGCGTTTATTGGCTTCTAGCAACATGCGCCCCAGACGCGGGTCGATGGGTAGATGCGCCAGTTGGTGGCCGATCGCGGTCAGGCGCGGCTCATGCATGGATTTAGAGTTTGCGCTGATAGCGCCGATTTCGGTTAGTAGCGCCACGCCGTCGGCAATAGCGCGCCGGTCTGGCGGGTCAATGAAGGGAAAATCTGCCACATTACCTAGGCGCAGCGCTGCCATCTGCAAAATTACGCTGGCTAGGGAGGTGCGCAGAATTTCGGGTTCCGTGTATGGCTCGCGCCCCTCATAGTCGGTTTGCGAGTACAGGCGGATTGCCACGCCGTCGGCTACGCGCCCGCAGCGGCCGCTACGCTGGTTGGCGCTGGCTTGGCTGATGGGCTCAATGGGTAGGCGCTGCACCTTGGTTTTGTTGGAATAACGCGAAATGCGTGCCACGCCCGGGTCGATCACGTACCTGATGCCGGGCACGGTTAGCGAAGTTTCAGCCACGTTGGTGGCTAGCACGATGCGTCGCAGACGGTGTTTTTCAAATACGCGGTGCTGGGCGGCGGCGCTTAGGCGCGAATATAGGGGGATGATTTCAACGCTGCCGGGCAGGCGGGCGCTGGACTCGTTGGCGGCGTAGCGTGGGCCTAGGTGGTCGATAAGTGCGGCTTCGGTATCGCGAATGTCGCGTTCTCCCGCCAGGAACACCAAAATGTCGCCGGGGCCTAGGGCCATTAGTTCGTCGACGGCGTCGAGGATGCCCGTGACCTGGTCGCGCGGCTCGTCGGTGCTTGCGCTGGCAGCTGCTGAGTTTGTTTGGCTGCTAGCTGGCTCTGGCTCGACGCCGTCGAGGGGGCGGTAGCGGATTTCTACCGGATAGGTGCGCCCGGATACCTCAATAATTGGGGCGGGGCGGCCTTCAACCCCAAAGTGGGCGGCGAAACGTTCAGAGTCGATGGTGGCCGAGGTGATGATGACCTTCAAATCTGGACGCTGAGGCAGTAGCCGCGCTAAATAACCCAAAATAAAGTCAATATTTAGGCTGCGCTCGTGTGCCTCGTCAATAATTAGAGTGTCATAGCGGCGCAATAGCGGGTCGTTTTGAATTTCGGCCAGCAAAATACCGTCGGTCATTAATTTGATAAGCGTATGTTCGCTAACTTCGTCAGTGAAACGAACCTGATAACCGACTATTGATTCTTTAGAAACTTTAGTGCCCAGCTCTTGGGCAATGCGTTCAGCTACTGAGCGCGCTGCGATACGCCGGGGCTGGGTGTGTCCAATCATGGCGTTGACGCCGCGACCTAAATCTAAACAGATTTTAGGGATCTGGGTGGTTTTACCGGAGCCGGTTTCACCTGCGACGATAACCACCTGGTTAGCCAAAATGGCGGCTGCGATCTCCTCCTGGCGGGCTGAGACTGGAAGCTGCGCCGGGTAGGTGATGGTGGGCCGGGAAGCTGCGCGTTGGCTTAGCTGCGTGGGGGTGAAGTGGCGCGGCGCCACCTGGTTTTTGTGTTGACGCCGTCCGTGGTTGCGCTGGTGGCGGGCAGGACGACGGCGGGGCGCTGCGGCTGCGTTAGTTGCGTCTGGTTGGCTGGGCTGACTGGAGTGCTCGTTCATTACCTCTGCATTGTCTCGCACTTTGACCCAGCTGTGGAACCAGCTCACTGCGTAAGATAAGCACAGCCTAGTGAACTAATTAATTGTACCTATAAATGTAAATTGTCGATTAAATATTGCAAAACTGCTGGATTCTAGTTGCGGGCTTGGGGGGCGGCGGTACGCTGTATTTACTCCAATGACGAGTGATGCAGTGCTTATCCACTGCGTGTTCCCAGACCTGGCCTTGCCAGGCCTATCCGCTCATTAACGTGAGCAACGCCCTTAACTGGGTTCCCTATATGCGATGAACTTTAATCAAGGAAGATGAAATGAAGTATCTGAGGATCATTGCAGCTCTAGTATTAATTTGCGGTTTAGCCTCGTGTGGGAGTGGTGAAAAAGCTTCGTCAACTGCTCCTAATGATAAGGTAGCCAAAGTCTCTGCTGACGGTTTAACGCGTTACGACATGTCTAAATGGCGGCTTCCCACAGATCCATATAGAGAGGCTGATACAATTCTAATTTCGCGCGCTCGAACCGTCTATTTTAGGTATTGCATGAAGTCCAAAGGATACACCTATCAAGGAAGGCCAGAACCGCCAGAGGGGCAGGCTGAGCGATACGTAAATAGTGCTGGTAGACGTCTATTTGATGAGAAGATTGCAAGCGAAGTCGGCTACCACGTGGGTATCGTTCCTGGCTGGAATGTCTACCAATATAGCCATGATACTATTGAAAAGTATAAAACTGATCCCGGTTACCGGGACGCTAAAAATTCATGTTTTAATAAACTAATGGATCAGTATCCAGTATTGAAGACTTATGAAGAAAAATCTGAGACTGGAAATGCTCTTTTGGCATCAATTGGCGGCGCTGAGCAGGGGCTTGAAGATCCTAAAGTTAAAAAACTTGCTGCCACTTGGAAGCAATGCATGAAACCACTGGGCCTTAGTGATCTACCTGATAATCCAATGTTAATGCCAGGACCGCAGCTCAGTCAGAAAATTGGCTTAAATTCAGGTGCTGATGCGCCACAATCTGCTATCGCGGCGTCACCCGGAACCGTGTCAGAGTATGAGCGAAAAATTGCGGTTGCAGATGCAAAGTGCCGGATTAGCTCTGGCTGGCAGCAGGCATACTACGACGCTGACTGGAACAGCACCGATGCTTATGTCAAAAAGAATCAGAAAGAATTATCCGCTCGGCTGGGACAAATCAAGCAGGTCGAAGCCACTTGTCGCGAGATTGTGAAGAAATACTCGTAATTATTTCGCTTGTGGTCAAAGGGGGTAGCTGTGGGCGCTAAACGATCTCAAGTGAAACGCTGGTTACTTGTAGTTTTAGTTGTGTTTATGGCGGTGGCGCTAGTGGGTGCAGGCTGGTTGCTGGCAAGCTACACCCAATCGCCAGCGCAGCGCGCAGCTGCCGCTGCACCTCCAACTTCAGCTCCTGTAACTGTGGAAGTTGAGCAAGGAGACCTGACAGATCAAATCACTGCCACAGGTGTTATTACCGGGGCGCAGGATTCAGCCGTTAACTTGCCTGCTACTAGCGCCGATTCGGTTGTTACCGCTGTAAACGTAAAAGCCGGTCAGCAACTTGAAAACACGCAGGTGGTGGCTTGGATTAACGATCGCCCTCTGATTGCCTATCAGGGTAGTTTTCCCGCCTATCGCGACCTGTATGAAGGTGATTCTGGCGCGGATGTGTCACAGCTGCAACGCGCCCTGGTTGCATCGGGCTACCAGCTAGCAATAACTGGAACCCTAGACGCTAACACAATCACTGCACTAAAACATCTATACGGGCAAACCAAAGACGAATTAGCTACTACCGATACTCATCAAAATGAGTCAGACAACTCGGGTGCTAATCAAGGCGCTGGAAACTCAAACGAGACAGGTGCATCCGAAAAACCGCAGCAAGCCAAAAAGAAGGTAGTTATAGCGAAAACTGAGATGCTGTTTATTTCGCAGCTTCCAGCTGTTGTTACCTCGCTACCTAAAGTAGGCGATAGTTTAAATGGAGACAAACCCTCCCAGCTAGGCCTATCTACGGGCGAATTTTCTGTAACCGCTGAAGTGCCGGCTGGTGTGGGCTCGGTATTGAAAACTGGCAGCGTTGCTAGCGCTCTCTATGGCTCTCAACAGTTAAACTTAACTCTCAAAACTGCTGCGCCTAAGAAAGACGAAAAAAGCCAAGCTGAAGCAACCACTTATACACTAACCTTTAGCGTTAAAAAGGGAAAACTTCCAAGCGATGCGCGTGGTAAATCAGTGGTGCTAACCGTAGATCGACAAGCACCAATCAAAAATGCTTTACTGATACCTCAACGCGCAATGGCGCTAGACGCTAATGGTAACGCAAATGTGCTCAAACGCCAGGCCTCCGGTTTTGTTATGGTTAAAGTAGAGCAGCTTGGCTGCGTATCTGGGCAATGCGCCATTAAATCTGACCAGCTTAAAGTTGGCGACAGTGTGCGAGTGGACCGCAAATGACAGTACTAGAATTATCGCAGGTTTCTAAAACCTATAATCCTGGTGCTCCTGGTGAGGTTAAAGCACTAAAAACCGCCTCACTGCTGATTGAGCAGGGTGATTTTGTGTCTATAACCGGCCCTTCTGGGGCTGGTAAATCAACCTTGCTGAATGTTCTGGCGTTACTTGACCCTCCCACTAAAGGCAAATACTTTATTGATGATCTGGACGCAACCAAGTTAAGTGATTCCCAGCTAGCAGCATTGCGGGCTCACACATTCTCTTTTGTGTTTCAAGCATTTCACTTAATTGATGAGCGAACTGTAACTGAAAACGTGGCTTTAGGGTTGATGTACAGCGGAGATACGGCTGGCTCTGGTGAGGAAACCGCGCAAATCACGGATACGCAGCGTATTGAACAAGCCCTAAACTTTGTGGGGCTCACACATAAGCAACACGCCAAAGCAGTGCAGCTTTCTGGTGGTGAAAGGCAAAGAGTAGCAATTGCCAGGGCTATCGTGGCCGCTAACCCGGTGCTAGTTGCTGATGAACCCACCGGTAACCTTGACTCAGCCAATTCGCGTTCAGTGATGCGTGTACTAGATAAACTCAACCAAAGCGGCACTACCGTCATAGTTGTCACTCATGATCCAAAAGTTGCAGCCCACGCTAAAACCCGCATCGAAGTGCACGACGGCGTCGTCACCGTTCCCGAGAGTGAAAATTCAAAGCCTCTAAAACCAGCTAAAGCCACCCACGCGGCGCAAGCTAAAAACCCTAAAACCAGCAGCAAAAAAACTAGCCTAAGAGCCATACTCGCGGATGCAGGGCGCACAATTACCGCTAAACCAGCTGCCAGTGGCGCGCTAATTGCCGGAGTATTACTGGCGGTAGCGTTAGCGTTAGCCACGGTAGGTATTTCTGAAGCTGCCCGCGCCCAGGTGTCGCAGCTATTTGATGCGGCCCGCAACCAGCGTGTAGCCGTCTCGGTGCCAGAACCTAAACAATTAACTAAAGATGGAAGCGTTAAACAAGCCAGCACCACTACACTAATGCGCCTGAAACGCATTCCCGGAGTGGAACGTGCACAAATCTACTCAAACCACGGCAATCAAAATATTTCACTAACTAGCGACACTAAAGGCCAAAACTTTGATGTATTAGGAGCAACCGATCCTAGTGTGCCCGGGCTGGAAATCGAAGGCAAAGAATCCGCCAAAACCAGTGGCATAAAACTTGGCCCAGGCCAGGTGCTAGTAGGTCGCGGTATCGCAAATAACCTAGAGTTAGGCCCAGTTGACGCCAGCCCAGTAGTGTGGATCGCCAATAAAGCCTACGTAGTGGTGGGAGTTATAAGCGACTCAGGTTTAGACGCCAGCATCATGAACGCCGTGGTGATGCGTGAAACAGACGCCGTTGCTGTGGGGGCAACCAACGCCGTCACCGCCGAAATACGTACGCGCCCCGGCGCCGCCCAGCTGGTGGCGCAGCAAGCACCTATCGCCCTAGATCCTTACACCGGCGAAAACGCCCACGTGGATGCGCCTGAAGACCCTAAAACCATGCGTCAAAGCGTGGAATCCAATGTGCGCACAATGCTGGTGACATTAACCGCCGTCTCATTATTAGCTGCCGTGCTAATGCTCACTAACTCCACGGCGACGGCGGTATCGCGGCGTTCTGGAGAATTCGGTTTGCGCCGGGCAATGGGGGCCAGGCGCTGGCAAATTGCCGCATTAGTCACCGCTGAATCGGCGATAGTTGGCTTAATCGGCGGAGTCATTGGCACATTTACAGCGGTGGTAGTCATTATCTCCACAGTGCTAGTGCGCCACTGGCAGCCAGTGCTTGACCTGCGGCTTTTGCCTGTAGGAATCATTGGCGGCATGGTAGTTGGCTTAGTGGGTTGTTTACTGGCAGTGCGCCGCGCCGCAGGCGTTTCACCTGCAGATGCTTTACGCCAATAACTAGCGGCGCCAAAACATCCAAAACCAGGTTTCCCCTCAAGCTGTCAGCCTCCTTGAGGCTGACAAGCCAGGCTAATTTCGGGTAACCAAACGTTGCAATGACGCCAAAAAAATGAAACATTGAATCAATGACTTCCGCACCCCAAACCCCTGAAACTGGCGCTGCGCCGTCGCGAACCCAAATTAAACACTGGCGCCGCCACCTAGCTGAAGAACGCGCAGAAGGGAAAGTCTACCGGGACCTAGCCATGCGCCGCGAAGGCGAAGAACGCGAAATTCTCCTAGGCCTAGCGGAAGCCGAAGCCCGCCACGAACGCTACTGGTATGAGCTGCTAGGCCCCCACGCCCAACCAGCCCCCAGGCAAACCCTGCGCGGCGCCATCATGCCCCTACTGGCGCGACTATTTGGCTCAGTGTTCGTACTGGCCCTAGCCCAACGCTCCGAACAACGCAACGACTATGAGATCGACGCCGACGCCTCCAGTGCCATGGCCGCAGACGAACGCATCCACTCCGAAGTTGTGCGTTCCCTAGCTGCCCGCCACCGCCAACGCCTCTCGGGCACGCTACGCCCGGCTATTTTCGGCGTTAACGACGGCCTAGTATCCAACCTGTCCCTAGTGCTAGGCGTGGGCGCCACCGGCATCAGTACCCACGCGATCCTGCTAACCGGTCTAACCGGTCTGCTAGCAGGGGCTTTAAGCATGGCGGCAGGCGAGTTCATCTCGGTGCGCTCCCAAATCGAGCTACTAGAAGCCTCCACCCCAGACCCCGGCACGGGGGAGGTTGTGCCCGCGCTAGACGTCAACGCCAACGAACTCGCCCTGATCTATCGCGCCCGAGGCGAAGACGAACACGAAGCCGCCGCACACGCCAGACTAGTACTCAGCGCCGCAAACATTGACCCACGTAGCGCCCGCCAAATCTCCCATATTGGCGATGAAGCCCCCAACTATGAGGAAATCGGCACCGCCAAGCGGGCAGCTATGTCCTCATTCGTGCTGTTCTCAGTCGGCGCCATCATTCCCTGCCTGCCTTACCTGGTTGGGCTCAGCGGAATGGTTGCTGTAGCCGCCTCAGCCCTGCTGGTAGGGGCCGCGCTGTGCCTGACCGGTGGCGCCGTCGGCGTACTATCGGGCAAAGCCCCCCTACCCAGCGCCATGCGACAGCTAGCTATCGGCTATGGGGCGGCCACTATAACCTACCTGCTGGGCCTGGCTTTCGGCACCTCCGTCAGTTAAACGGTAGCCTGAAGACGATGCACGAACTACTTGAACCCAACGCCCTACCTGCCGTTTTCCGGTTCATCGACCTATCCGGGGTGATCCTAAATGGGATCCTAGGAGGGCTCATTGCCCGCCAAAAAAACTTCGACATAGTAGGTTTCGTGGTGCTGGCGCTAATGACGGCCACCGCCGGCGGTATCCTGCGCGACCTCATGATCCAAAACGGCCCGCCCTTCGCCCTGACCGACCCCTACTACATTTGGATGGCGTGTCTGGGCGCCGCCATCGCCTGGTTCTTCAAATTTGAAGGCAAGTGGTCCCATCGCTTCCTGGTGGTTGCCGACGCCATTGTGCTGGGCATCTGGTCCGCCACCGGCGCCGCCAAAGCCCTAGAAAATCATCTAGGTTTCATCCCCGCCCTGCTTTTAGGCTGCATGACGGCGGTAGGCGGCTCCATGATCCGCGACATTAGCGTAGGGCGCACCCCGGCAGTATTTGGCGGCAATCGGCTTTATGCGCTGCCCGCGCTTGCGGCGGCTTTTACGCAGGCTTCATTGGTGCGGTTTGTCGATTTAAATCCGGTGTTGGCGATGCTGTTTTCAATGTGTGTGGGGGCGGGTTTCTGCCTGCTGGCTTATTGGCGTGTGTGGCAATTGCCGGTGGTGGGTAAGCAGCGTTCCCTTACCGAGCGTATCGGGGTGTTGCGGCGTCGCTAAAACCCGCCAGAACCTGCTTTAAAACCTGCCAGAACCTGCGTTAAAACCCGCCTAAAACAGCCCGCTTTAAAATCGTTATTAACCCCTTCAAACTGCCCCTGAAGTGGGATAATAGGGTGCATGGAAACGTGGGGTGAGCAGGCACATCTGCCGGTTTTCGGGGTTGGTCCGGCCTATGTGGTGGCGCTATTTACGACGACGGCGCTGGCT
>ENA-OWND01000321-OWND01000321.1-metagenome-genome-assembly--contig:-NODE-321-length-34172-cov-5.875282_pt1 | contig 34172 bp, 31 predicted proteins | sample MGYA00245342_ERZ651119 | MGnify/ENA primary metagenome ERZ651119 (study PRJEB26857, sample SAMEA4031756) | metagenome | biome: human; feature: oral; material: saliva | place: Philippines | collected 2014... | reverse complement strand
GCGGGCGAAAAAGATGCGTCAAGATGGTTGTGCCGAATTTATCAGTGCTTCCTAAGGACTACCATACAAAACCGCAGGATTCCGTAGGCAGTCCATTATCATTTATCATTTTATGCTTTGATGTCGAGATTACTTCCGACATGCTGCGGAGCGCGCGGGCTGATCGCATAGGCCGCCTTTGCCTGCTCCATGCGCTGGCTCGTCGCCTGGGCACCATACTGCTGGGCTTCGCGAAGGGACTTCTGGAAGCGGCTCGTGCCCAGCATCGCAGGATCCATGTTCTGCGCCGCCTGCTGCGTAGCGCGCGAAGTAACCTGCTCTGCCGTGCGGATGACCGTCCGCTGCGTCTGCTGGAACTCACTCGTCCCCGCCTTCGTGCTCGAGCCAAACTTCGAGTCACTCGTGACCGCCTTGACCTCGTCCATCTTGGCCTGCGTCGCCTGGGCACCCATCTGCTGTGCCGAGCGGTTCGACTTCTGGAACGCACTCGTGCCCAGCATCGCAGGATCCATGTTCTGTGCAGCCTGATGTGTGGCGCGTGACGCGCTCTGTTCGCCCGTACGGATAACTGTCCGCTGTGTCTGCTGGAACTCACTCGTTCCTGCCTTCGTGCTCGAACCGAACTTCGAGTCGCCGGTGACCGCCTTGACCTCGTCCATCTTGGCCTGCGTCGCCTGGCCGCCAAGCTGATGGATCTCACGGTTTGACTGTTGGAAGAGACTTGAACCAAAGCCCCCTCCGATGGCTGATAGTGCCATATTGGATCCCTCCATTTCCTCTCTGCATCCCATACTCCCTTGGGATGTTACGCCCCCATTATAAGCGATGGATACGCATTATGCAAGAAGAAAAGGGCGGTACGATACCGATTTTACGGCCAACTGCCCTTTGTTTCCGGTTATGTTGCTGAGGCTGTGAGACGCCCAACGCGCACGACCTCGGAGATCTGAACTTTGTGCGACTGCCCATTGACGTCGGCGATGATGCTCGGCGCACCGTCCGTGATGCTGACACCGATGACCTTGCCCTCAAAGCTGGTCTTGGACACGGCACCGTCCTCGCCCTTCGTCTCAGACATCCACTGGATCGGCTGTCCGATCATCGAGCTGAGCTGTCCGATCAGCACCGAGGAATCAATGTTGTCGACGATCTTGCTGACGTTCTCGAGCCCCTTGGATACGTTCGTCATCTGCTCGAGCGCGGAGAACTGCGCCAGCTGCGAGAGATACTCGGCATTGTCCTGCGGATTGAGCGGATCCTGATAGCGCATCTGCGTTACGAGCAGCTGCAGGAACGCATCCTTGCCAAGTGCGCTGTTGTCCTTCTTTCCGGCCTTTGCCTGGTTCTGTGCCGCCTCATAGTCGGAGACCTTCTGGATGACGCCGCCGACATTGATGGTATTCAGTGGGTTTGTACTTGCCACGTTTCTTCCTCCTCACATGGTCAGACGCGATAGTCCACACCGTCTGCCGTTACACCGCCAACACTTTCCTGTGTCGATGCAGTGGTAACGCCATCATCGACGATTTCCCCGTCGAGATAGTCATCGGCATCACCGCGTGCGTAGACCTGTGTCTCACTGTGACCTGCCTGATGCTGCTGCCAGGCTTCCTGCCCTTGTCCCTGCGGCATCTGCCCATCGGCAAGTCCCGTATAGACACCGACGCGATCCACCTTGATCCCCTGCGTGTTCAGCTCCTGCCGCAGCTGAACGAGAGAGTTCTCAATCACGCTGCGCACGTGAGCATTGTCGCTGTGGAAGGACGCCTGCACGGCACCGTCCGAGCCGACGGCAACGCGCAGGGTCAGCTCGCCGAGATGCTCCGGCTTCAGGCGAATGATCATCTGCGTGTCGTTCAGGGTACGCAGAAGACGTGCCTGCTCGACAATCTGACGCGGGATCTCATAGTCGGTCTGCGGGCGCTGCGGCACCTCTGCGGCGGGTGCTGCCTGCTCCGTCTGGATGGGGGGCGTCCCCGTCTGCACAGAGGCAGGCTGAACGGGCGTCTCTGCCGTGCGCACCGTCGTCTCAAAGGAGACGTTCTCATGCGTCGGTGCGGGCTGGGGTGGGATGGCGCTCTGCATCGGCTGCTGGTTCTGCTCCGCGCTCTCTCCGCTCATGTCACGCTGCATTGCATCGTGGCGCATCGTACGCTGTGCGAGAACATCGAGGGGGCTCGGTGCGGGCTGCGTTTCCTCGGTCAGTTTCTCTCCGACCAGCGCAGCCGCACTCTTCCCCTGCGGCAGAGGCTGCTGCTCCTGCATCGCGGAAACGGCCGCTGCCTGTACCGCGGGCTGCTGCACAACCGTCGGCTGCGCAGCGGGCTGCAGTACGGCAGTCTGCTGTGTGACAGTAGCCGCCTGCTCTGCAGGTGCTGCGGGAACGGGTTCCGCCTGCACGACGGGCTGCAATACGGGTGTCTCATCCGTCACCGTCGCCGCATTCTCCGCAGACGGCAATGCTGCTGCCTGAAGTGCCGCACGCAGCTGTGCGGGCATTGCCGCATCGAGCGCTGCGAGACGCGCCGCCGCAGCGGCAGGTGCATCCGTCTGTGCCAGCATGACAGCGGTATTCGCTGTCTCCTGCGTCAGCGGTTCACCGGCAAGGGCACGGAGAAGCGAATTCCCCTTCTCATCGGTCTGCGGCATCTGCTGCAGCAGATGTTCGACCGCCGTCTGCAGCTTCGTATCACGCAGCTGCTCAGCGGTCAGCCCATAGCGTTCGAGGATATCCGCCAGAGCCGGCGGCAGTTCCCCCTCTGCCGGAGTGCTCTCCACGGGAACCTGCTCCACATCCGCCGGCAGGAGTGCTGCGAGCACTGTTGCCGCCGCTGCGGAGGCTATGGCTGTGTCCTCGGCGGACACGTCCTTCAAGGCGTCGCTTTGCCCTTTTGCCGTAGGCATGGACGCTGTTTTTTTCACATCCTGTGCGTTCTGCGCCGTCCCGTCCGTCCCCGTCGCCGCAGGCTTATCCTGTACGGCAGACGATGAAGGATCACCGGTCTGGATCTTGGTTGCATCTGCACTCATACCCTTTTTCTGCAGCGCGCCCATCGTATCGCTGAACGTATTCTTCCCTGAGGTTGTCTGCGTACGGCTGCCCGCCGCTGCGCTGCGCGCTCCCTGCACGCCCGCTGCCGCCGATGCGCCGTCCGTGGTCGATACCGCCATAAGATTTCCGGCATTCATCTACACATCACCTCTTCAATCTCTTTATCGTGGAAATCTTATCTTTTCTTAAATATTTTTTGGCATCGCACACTTCAAAGCATCGCCAATCGTCTCTGCACCAAAGAGCTCCATCCCTGCGAACTTTCCTTTTAGCTGACGGTAGTTCTTCATGGGGAGCACAGCGGCGTGAAAACCGAGCCGCTGTGCCTCGATGATTCTCTGCTCCGCCTGTGAGACGGCGCGCACCTCCCCCGAAAGCCCCACCTCTCCGCAGACGACCATCTGCGGACGCGGCAGGCGTCCTGCAAAGCTCGATGCCATGGCAACACAGAGGGCAAGATCCGCCGCCGGCTCATCGAGGCGAATGCCGCCCGCGACTTTCACATAGACGTCTGCGGCACCGATCGGCAGGCGCACGCGTTTTTCGAGGACGGCGAGGAGCAGCTGGATACGCTTGACATCCACGGAGTCCGCCGTACGGCGCGGCGGCTGATAGGGCGTCGGGGCAACCAGCGCCTGTACCTCGACGAGCAGAGGGCGCGTCCCCTCCACCGTCGGCACAATGACCGAGCCACTCTCGGGGGCACGTTCGGAGAGAAACAGCTTCGACGCATCGGGGACATCGACCAGTCCGACATCCCGCATCTCAAAGAGCCCCAGCTCGTTCGTGCTGCCAAAGCGATTTTTTACGGCGCGCAGCACGCGGTACTCCGCATTTCGCTCTCCCTCAAAGTAGAGCACCGTATCGACGATATGCTCGAGGACACGTGGGCCCGCCAGACTGCCTTCCTTCGTTACATGGCCGATGACGAAGACGGCAATCCCCGCCGTCTTTGCGACGCGCATCAGCTCCATGGCGCACTCACGCACCTGCGAGACGCTGCCGGGCGCGCTCTCGATGTCGGGACGGTACATCGTCTGGATGGAGTCGATGATAAAGAGCGCGGGCTTTACATTGTCTACGTGTGCGCAGATCGCATCGAGATTCGTCTCGCTGACGACGAGCAGCTCATCGGCGACGGCCTGCAGACGATCGGCACGCATGCGGATCTGCCGTGCGCTTTCCTCCCCCGTCACATAGAGGACGCGGCGTCCTGCCCGCGCTATATCCGCCGATGCGCGCAGGGTAAGGCTCGATTTCCCGACGCCGGGATCACCGACGACGAGCACCATCGCTCCCGGTATCACACCGCCGCCGAGAACGCGGTCGAGCTCCCCCGAGCCCGTCGAAAAGCGCGGCAGATCCTCTGCGCGGATCTCCGCAATCGGCTGCGGCGGCTCACCTGAGGAGGCGGTGCCGCGCCGCTCCTCCGCTGGCGGAGCAACGACCTCCTCCACCATCGTATTCCATGCACCGCAGCCCGGACATTTGCCCATCCATCGCGTATTGTCGTAGCCGCAGTTCTGACAGACGTACATCGTCTTTTTCTTCTTTGCCATAAGATCTCCATCGAAAGAACACGAAAAAGGGACTGCCGATACAGTCCCTCCATTCACCGCAGCAAAATCATCCGCCGCACTGACCGTGCGAGCCAGAACAGCGACCATGCAAAGTTGAGGAAAAAGTCCCCCCAACATCCAATCCGCGAGTGCGGCGCAAGTACGTTGCGCCCCTCACGTTTCATGGCATGGTTCCTTCTTATTCTTCTTCGTCCGTCGATTGTGCGTCTTGTCCTTCTTCACGAAGTCCAGTCCATCACCGAGCTTTCGCACGGAGATGACATCTCCCGCCGCAAAGTCACGGGCGAGCAGTCGCTCTGCCAGTACATCCTCGAGGTTCTTCTGGATGGCGCGCCGCAGCGGACGCGCGCCGAACTTGACATCCGTCCCCTTCGTGATGAGCACACGCTTCGCCGACGGGCTGACCTCCATGTTGATCTCCTGCTCCGCGAGACGCAGCTTCACATCGCGCAGGAGAATGTCCACAATCTTCGTCAGCTCCGGCTCGCCGAGTGCATTGAAGACGATCATATCGTCCACGCGGTTGAGGAACTCGGGGCGAAAGATCTGACGCACCTCATCGAGGACGCGCTTCTTCGCCTGTTCCTCGTCGGATCCTGCCGTCCCGCCGACGGCAAAGCCGATGGTTCCGCGGGTCGAGCGCAGGTGATCTGCCCCCGCATTCGAGGTCATGATGATGATGGTATTGCGGAAATCCGTAACGCGCCCCTGTCCGTCCGTCAGGCGGCCGTCCTCCAGCACCTGCAGCAGCATGTGGAAGACATCGGGGTGAGCTTTTTCCACCTCATCGAAGAGAATGATGGAAAAGGGCTTGCGCCGCACGGCGTCGGTCAGCTGACCGCCCTCTTCGTAGCCGACATAGCCCGGAGGCGCGCCGACCAGACGTGCCGTCGTATGCTTTTCCATGTATTCCGACATATCGAAGCGGATGATCGCATCCTCGGTGCCAAACACCGACTCCGCGAGTGCCCGCGCCAGTTCCGTCTTGCCGACGCCCGTCGCCCCGAGGAAGAGGAACGAACCGATCGGACGGCGCGGATCCTTGACCCCGGCACGCGCGCGGCGGACAGCACGCGCCACGGCATGCACCGCTTCGTCCTGCCCGATGACACGGCGACCGATCTGCGACTCAAGCGCCAACAGGCGGTCGGATTCCTTGACCGCGATGCGCTGCACGGGAATGCCCGTCCACTGTGCCACCACGGCCGCAATATCGTCCTCCGTCACGCGGATTTCCATGCGTGCGTCCTCGCCCTTGCGAGACGCATCGAGTTTTGCGCGCAAATTCTTCTCGCGGTCGCGCAGATGCGCTGCCGCCTCATAGTCCTGCTTGCTGACAGCGGCGTCCTTCTCCTTGACCACCCCTGCGATCTCACGGCGCAGGCCGACCAGACGATCCGTCCCACCCGCACTCTTCATGCGCACATGGGAGGACGCCTCATCCATCAGATCTATCGCCTTGTCCGGCAGGAAGCGATCCGTCAGGTACCGCTTCGAAAGTCGCACGGCCGCCGTAATCGCCGTATCCTCGATGCGCGCATGATGGAACTCCTCATAGCGGCTGCGCAGGCCGAAGAGAATCTGCTCCGCATCCGCAGCATCCGGCTCATCGACCGTCACCGACTGAAACCGCCGCGCGAGCGCGCCGTCTTTCGCAAAGTACTTCTTGTACTCGCTGAGCGTCGTCGCGCCGATAATCTGCATCTGACCGCGCGCAAGAGCGGGCTTCAGAATGTTTGCCGCATCGAGTGCGCCCTCGGCACCGCCCGCACGGATGAGCGTGTGAATTTCATCGATGAAGAGGATGATGTTCTTCGCCTTGATGACATCATCCACCACATTCTTCAGGCGCTCCTCAAACTCACCGCGATACTTCGTGCCCGCGACGAGTGCCGTCATCGACAGCGTCACAATGTGCTTGTCCTCAAGGAGGAAGGGTACCTCGCCGGCAGCAATGCGGCGTGCCAGCCCCTCGGCGATGGCCGTCTTGCCGACCCCCGCCTCGCCAAGCAGGAGTGGATTGTTCTTCGTCCGCCGTGCCAGAATCTGAATCACGCGATCAATCTCCGCCGTACGGCCAATCACGGGGTCAAGACTTCCTGCCCCGGCCGCCGCGGTCAGATCCGTGCCAAACTTTTTCAGTGAGGCGGGCAGACCCTTGCGCGTGTCCTTACCGCTCTTGCGGCGCGCGGACTTCTCTTTGACCTCGTCCTCCGTGTCGTCCATCTTGGCACTCACCTCGCTCTGCAGAGCCTCGATATCGACGTCGAGATCCTCCAGTGTACGGACAGCCGTCCCCTCACCTTCGGAGAGCAGGCTGAGCAAAATATGCTCCGTTGTCACGAAGGAGCGCGCTTCACGCGCCGTATCAATCGCCCCCTGCATGACGCGCTGTGCGCGCCGCGTATAGTAGGGCGTCTCCTCCGGGGTCAGGACGTCTTGAAAACCGTCCCCTTCCCGAATCACCTGCTCTGCGCTGTCGTAGTCCACGCCGAATTTATCCAGTGTCTCGGCGGCAATCGTATCGCGCATGTGCAGAATACCGAGCAGCAACTGGCCGGTACCGATATACCCCTTGCCGCGCCGCTGTGCAATATACTGCGAAAACTCCACGGCCTTAATCGCCGTCTGCGTAAAAAATTGACGGTAGTTCAAGCTGTTCCCCTCCTTACCCCTGTGTTCTGTATCGATCTAAAATCGCGCGCACACGCGCTGCGCGCATGCCGGCGATCTCCCCCGCGGTCTGTTCCGCCCCGCCTGCCATATACCGAAGATAGGCATCGCGCGCCGCAACCATGATCTCACCGTAGCAGTCCCCCGACACCCCGGTGATGATCCCACGGTCTATACCATAACGCACACGCGAGAGCAGGTCAAGTGTTTCCTCCTCTGTCAGCGACCTTGCATACGAAAGAATTCCGAATGCACGCCAAACGCCATCCTCAACACTATCCTTTCCGACGTAGGAGAGTGCCTTGCGTGCACGCCGCTCGTGTGCGGCGATCTCTCCCACGGCAGCACGCAGATTCTCGATGATCTCTGCCTCTGCATAACCAAGCGTGAGCTGATTGGAAATTTTATAGAGATGCGCGCCCTCACCGCCCCCATAAAGCGGCTGAACGGCAAGGCCGAGCTGCGGAAACGAATGACTGATGTTCTCGATGTTGCGCGTGTAGACCAGCCCCGGCAGATGAACGACGACCGAGGCGCGCAGTCCCGTGCCGAGATTCGTCGGCTGCGCCGTCAGATAGCCCATGCGCTCATCAAAGGCAAGATCCAGCTTCGCCTCAATAAAGTCGTCCACCTTCGCCGCCGTGCGAAATGCCTGCGCAACGGACAGACCGGGCGTCATCACCTGTATCTTGAGATGATCGTCCTCATTGATGAGAATACTGATCCCCAGATCGGCACTGATGTAGGCTGCGCGCTGCGGCTGCCCCGCAGCGAACTTCTCACTGATGAGCCGCTTTTCGATCAGCACCGCCCGCTCCACATCCGTCAGCGCGTCGACAGCGATGCGCTCAAACGGCTGTCCGAACACTGTACTGATATCCGCCAATGCCTCATCTAGAATGCGCCGTATCTCCGCTAGCTGAGCCTCGTCGGCACGCCCCGGAAACGGCAGGCGCAGGAGGTTGCGGGCAAGGCGTACGCGGCTTGAGAGCACGACATCGGCATCCTGTCCCCCCGCAGCAAACCACGGAAGCCGCTCCGCGCGCAGGAGATCCTCAAGCGCCATGACTGCTCTCCTCCATCCGCTGCTCCAGCGAGCGAATCCGGTCGCGCAGCTCTGCCGCCTTTTCATACTCCTCATGGGCGACGGCTTCCTTCAGGCGCGTGCGCAGCTGCTCCGCCTCACGGCGCAGCATGATCCCGCTGCCCGAGCGGCGCGGAATCTTTCCGCGGTGAATGCTCGCTCCATGGATGCGCCGCAGGAGCGGCGCGAGCTCATGATGAAACGTCTCATAGCAGACCGAGCAGCCGATCTGCCCCGTCTTTGAGAGATCATCAAAGTGCATCCCGCAGTTCGGACAGGTAATGCGCGGTGCATCCTCCTCCTCCGCGTTCTCCTCCTGATTGCTGCCAAACAGTCCCTTCAGGAAGTCATCCGCCGAAACATTCTCCTGCTGCGCACGAAGGATCGACGCACCGTAGCGCGCGGCGCAGCTCATACATATATTCTTTTCACTCTTGCCGCCCGGCCCGATCTGCACGATGTGCACAATCGCCTCGTTGCGGCCGCATTCCTCACAGATCATCAATGTGTCCTTCCCAATGGTCTCCGTAGTCCTCTATCTATGTTATCGAACGGCTACGTAAATTTCTCCAGTGTCAAAAACATCGTCTTTAACATTTGGACGCGCTCCTTCGCATCGAGTGACTCCGCATGAAAGAGCCCTGTTACCATCTGCAGCATCAATGCTGCCTCGCGTGTCTCAATCATCCCATGCTGCATGAGATAGCGCAGCATGGACTGTACGGACTCGCAGTCCGTATTCTCGTCGATCTTCGACATCATATCGCGGTAGACCAGATCACGCAGCGGCACCTGCACAATGCGGATGAACCCGCCTAGACCGCGCCGTGACTCCACCACGAAGCCCTTATCCTGCGTAAACCGCGTTGAGAGCACATAGCTGATCTGGGACGGTGCACACGAAATCTCATCGGCAATATCCGTCCTGCGCAGTTCGACCTTCCCGTCCTGACGGGCGGCCAGCTGGCGCAGGATATAGGATTCTATCATATCGGCAATGTTGCTCATCATACCACCTTCTTTGTTTCCTTTTATGTTTGATATTATATTTGACTTTTTGATTTTTGTCAATATATCTTCAAAGCACGAATGGAGCTGTCGCACGAAGTTTGCAGCTTCGTACGACAGCCCCATTCAAAATGCTCTCGATCGTTTTTACAGGCGGAACTTCTGCACCTCGTTCTGGAGTTCCTGTGCCAGCTGTGCAAGAGTGTTGCTCGCGTCTGCCATCTCGTGCATCGCAGCCGCCTGCTCCTCGGCAGCTGCCGAGATGGTCTGCGTGTCCTCCGCAGACTTGCGTGTGATGTCCTCCACGCGCTTCATGGAGGTGAGCATATTCTCCTTTGTCTTATCCACAATACCGACGGCATCAGAGGCAAGACGGATGCTCTTACTCAGTTCGTCAAAGTTGTCGGCAACCGTGCGGAATGCCTCGCCGGAGGAAGCGACAACGGAAGCTCCCTGCTCGACATTCTCATTCCCCTGCCGTATTGCCGTGACGGCATCGGAGGTGTCCTTCTGGATGAGACGAATGAGATCGGCGATGTTCTTCGCCGACTCGCCCGACTGCTCTGCGAGTTTGCGAACCTCCTCCGCGACGACGGCGAATCCACGGCCTGCCTCACCGGCGCGTGCTGCCTCGATGGCGGCGTTGAGGGCAAGGAGATTCGTCTGCTCGGAGATCCCCGAGATGGTATCGACGATCGAACCGATCTCATCAGAGCGTTTTCCAAGTGCTTCGACAAGCCCTGCCGCAGCGCTGACCTGCTCGGCAATGCTCTGGATTCGGGCAACGGCATCATCTACCTGTTTCTGCCCATTCGACGTGCTCTCCTGCCCATCCTGCGAGAGCTTGTAGACGCTGTCCGTCTGCGCGGAGAGCTGGGTCATCTTATCCGACATCTCGTCGGCATTGGAGGCGAGACGGTCGATCATATCCGTCTGTTCTGCCGCGCCCTCTGCGAGCGAGGTAGTGTTCTGTGCAACATGCGTGATGGATTCGAGTGTCTCCTGCGTGCTCGCTGTCAGCTGCTCTGAGGAAGCTGCTACCGTCTCAGCGGAGCGCGAGACATTCGACATGACTTCACGCAGGCGGTTCTTCATGTCATTTGCACTGCGCGCAAGTATCCCGAGCTCATCACTGCGTGTATCATCCAGATCGGCAACACGGAGATCTCCCTTTGCGATTTTCCCAAGTCCTTCCGTGAGATCCTCGATGGGCTTCAGTGCCTTGCCGATCGCCACATAGGAGAACACACTTAAGCCGAGGATGATGAGAACTGCCGCAATCGCAGTGACCATGAGGAACTGATGCCGCACATCATCCATAACGTAGGAGCCGACACCGACAAAAAGGATGCCGATCGACTTCCCGCCCCCATCACGGAGAGGAAGGTAGGCGCTCTCATACTCGATGTCATTGATCATAACGCTGCCGGAAAAAGCCTTATTCCCCTTCAGGACGGTATCGGTCACCTCGGCACTCGCCTTTGTTCCGAGGATACGCTCCCCGCTCGCATTCTTCAGGTTCGTCGAGACGCGCGTGTCCCCTGCGAAGAAGGTGACATACCCCTGACAGATCTCACCGAGCTTGTCGGCAACCTCCTGATTGTCGCCAAAGCGGTGATCCCCCTTGTAGAGTTTTCCGTCCTCTACGTGCCATTCCCCCGGATAGAGTGCATTCATGTTCTCCTCGAGCAGCTGTGCACTCGAACGCGCCTGTGACTGCAGTGCACTGTCGAAGCCACTGTTCGCACTCTTCCAGCCGATCAGTGCCGTACAAACACAGACAACAATGACACAGATGTCAAAAAACAGCACCGATTTTGTTCTAAGACCCATCGCTAACACTACCTTCCCTGATTGATGGTATCCAAACTACTGCCAATTGTCCTTCATGCAGAACATCCCTAATTATATCGTCATTAATATTCCATATCTAAAGACTTTTCTATTTATTCTTTTGTATAATGTTTTTTTTATTCATTAAAAAACTTCCTGCCATGGAATCGTTTCCACAGCAGGAAGTTTTGTCAGAGATTAAAGATGGAACTTCTGTGCCTCGTTCTGGAGTTCCTGTGCCAGATGGGCAAGCGTATTGCTTGCATCTGCCATCTGGTGCATTGCCGCAGCCTGCTCCTCGGCGGCTGCCGAGATGGTCTGCGTATCGTCCGCCGACTTGCGCGTGATGGCCTCAACACGCTTCAGCGACTCAATCATATTATCCTTTGCCTTGCTGACGACATCGACGGCATCCGAAGCAAGGCTGATGTTCCGCCCCAGCTCCGTGAAGTTCTCCGCCACGGTGCGGAATGCCTCGCCCGAGGACGCGACAACCGAGGCCCCCTCATCGACGTTCTCATTCCCCTGGCGAATGGCGGCAACAGCATCTGCCGTATCCTTCTGGATGAGGCGGATGAGGTCGGCGATGTTCTTTGCCGACTCGCCCGACTGCTCTGCAAGTTTACGGACTTCCTCTGCGACAACGGCGAATCCGCGTCCTGCCTCGCCGGCGCGTGCCGCCTCGATGGCGGCGTTGAGCGCGAGGAGATTCGTCTGCTCGGAGATGCCCGATATGGTGTCAACGATTGAGCCGATCTCATCGGAGCGCTTGCCCAGAGCCTCGACGAGCCCTGCTGCAGCGCTGACCTGCTCGGCGATGCCCTGAATCCGGTTCACGGCATCATCCACCTGTTTCTGCCCGTTCTCCGTGCTCTCCTGCCCGTGCTGCGAGAGCTTGTAAACGCTGCTCGTCTGCTTGGAGAGCTGATTCATCTTATCCGACATCTCATCGGCATTGGCGGACAGGCTGTCGATCATGCTCGACTGCTCCGCTGCGCCCTCGGCGAGCGAGGTGGTGTTCTGTGCGACATGCGTAATGGATTCGAGCGTCTCCTGCGTGCTCGCCGTCAGCTGCTCCGACGATGCCGCAACAGTCTCTGCCGAGCGGGAGACATTCGACATGACCTCACGCAGACGGTTCTTCATCGCATTTGCGCTGTGTGCGAGTATACCGATCTCATCCTCACGGGATTCGTCCAGATCGGCGACACGAAGATCCCCCTTTGCAATTCTCCCCAGCCCCTCGGTGAGCTCCTCAATGGGCTTCAGTGATCTGCCGATTGCCACATAGGAGAGCACACTCAAAATGAGAATGACGAGGATAGAGGCGACGACCGTAACCATGAGGAACTGATGGCGCACATCATCCATTACATACGAGCCGATACCGACGAAGAGCATGCCAATCGCCTGACCGCTCGCATTCCGCAGAGGTACGTACGCCCCCAGATAGTTGACGCCGTCGATCGTCACCAGACCGCTGTGTTCCTTATTCCCTTTGATGACAATATCGGTGACCTCTGCGCTCGCCTTTGTACCGACATTGCGCTCGCCGTTCGCCTTCTTGAGGTTCGTCGAGACACGGACATCCTCTGCAAAGAAGGTGACGTAGCCCTGACAGATCTCGCCGAGTTTGTCGGCAACCTCCTGATTGTCGCCGAAACGGTGATCGCCCTTATAGAGCTTTCCGTCCTGCAGCGACCAATCCCCCGGGTAGCGGACATCCATGTTTTCAAAGATCAGCTTGACATTTGATACTGCCTGTGTCTGCAGGGCAGAGTTAAAGCCGCTGTTGGCACTCTCCCATCCGATCAGTGCCATGCAGACACAGATCAGCACCACACACAGATCAAAAAACAAGACAGATTTGGTTCTAAGTCCCATTTCTTACACTTCCCCCTTAACGAAATGTTGCAGCATGCTCCGGTCAGAGCACCGAAGCCGTCGATTTCCATATCAGCTCCCATTGCTGACACAGTAGATTAACTATAGTATATCCTCATTTTATTCTGCTGTAAAGATGATTGTTTTTATTCTTATGAAATTATGGATCGAATCACCGCCACCTGATTGTCGTCGATTTTTTTGATTGAAACGAAGGCAAATAGACTCCTCAAAGTTATTTGTTTATTTGCGAAGAAACAGGAGAAAATATGTCGTCACACCTCACATTTCACCACACAAAAAAACTGCACGAGGGGATGTCGTGCAGCAAAAAGCGCTCAATACCGCCGCAAAAACTCACGGCCAAAGACGGTGACGGTGTAGTAAAAACCGATGAGGAACGGCAGATACTCGGCGATAAGCCGCCAACAGACGGCAACGATGCCAACCGTCCCCGCAGGGACGACGGAGGAAAAGAGGAGGACGAATCCGCCCTCGGCGATGCCCGAGCCACCCGGCGTCGGACTGAAGTAGAGGAGCATATTGAGAAAGATCATGCGCCCCATGACGGTGTACCAATCGGCATCCGTAACGCCGAGCCCCAGCAAGAGGCACGGCACGACGGCGTAGATGCACAGGAGATTCAGCCCGGACTCGGCGAATACCACGAGCATCTGGCGCGGTGCGTCGAGCAGGAGGGAAATTGCGCTTTTCGTGTCGCGATAGAAGGCAAAGAGCTTGCGTCGCCGATGGTCGCGCAGGCGGCGTGCGATCCGCACGACGAGATAGTCCAGATAGCCGCGCCGTGCGCCGACGACGATGAGGATGATGCCGACAAACGCGGTGAGGGTAATCACCATGAGAACATCATTTGATATCCCCGGGACAATGCCCTCATCGTGCAGGAAGATCAGCGGCATGCAGAGTGCCAGAAAGAAAATCGAGAGCAGCGTGCGTACGATGACGAGCACGGCCGCCTTTCCCGTGGGCACGCCCGCATGGCGCAGGAACATGACCTGTGCCACGGCGCCCCCCGTCGCACCGGGCGTCAGAAGGGCGAGAAAATAGTTGCCAAAGATCACCTGCACCGCCTGATAGAGCGTAATCCGTTCGTTTGAGATGCGGACGAGGTGCATCAGGCGGCTGCCGTCAAAGAACATCCCGAGTGCGATGGCGCAGAGCGCGAGGGCGAGCGACCACGGCTGGAATTGGTTCAGATTCTGCAGCGTATTGATGTCCACCGTCGTGTAGATGACGGCGGTGGAGATGCCGACAACGAGAATGAAAAGGAGGAGAAAGCGTCGTATGAATTTGCGCATCGTCTGCCTCTCCTCCCCTTTCCTCTAATCCAAATACTCTTCATGTGCCGCAAAGGCATTGTGGCTGTGGATGGACTCCTCATTCTCACATGCGAGCGAGAAGTACGCAAGTCCCGGCAGCTGTCGCAGCGCAAGGACCGTATCGCGCAGGATATCCTCGACGAATTTCGGATGCTCGTAGGCTTCCTCTGTGACGTATTTTTCGTCGGCGCGCTTCAGCAGCGGATAGATGGGCGCAGAGCCCTGCTGCTCGAGAAGCTTCGCCAGATCCTCGATGTAGATGCACGGCACGCCCGCATGGAAGCGAAGCCGCACGCGTGCCCGCGAGCGCTGATTGTGTGCCCCATAGGAGGAGATCTCCTTGCTGCACGGGCAGAGCGAGGTGAACGGCATGGACAGCCCCAGCTCAAACTCCATCGGCATCCCGCGCCTTTTGCGTCCCGTAAAGGACGCATCGACATCGAGGAGGGAGGTGCGTCCGCTGACGGGCGCACTCTTTTCGACGAAGTAGGTAAATGCGAGCCGCACCTCTGCCGCCTCGGCGTGGAGCCGATCGAGTGCCTCCGTGAGCATCGCATCCATCTCCTCCTCGGCGAGAGGCTTCTCGCTCCACGGAAGCAGGATCTCGAGGAAACGGCTCATGTGCGTCCCCTTGAACTCCATCGGCAGGGAGACGGTGAAGGTAATCGTTGCCAGCACCTGCTGATAGCCGCCCGCCTGTTTTTTGATGAGAAAGGGAAGGCGTACGTCCTTGACCCCGACGCGCTGAATGGCGATACCGCGCCCGTCCTCCCTGCTCTGTACGTCCTGCATCAGTTCTTCCCCGCAGCATACGGAATGGGGTCGTGCAGACCTGCCTCAGCAAAGCCGCGCAGCCGCAGAAGGCAGCTGTCACAGACGCCGCACGCCGTATCTCCCCCCCGATAGCAGCTCGTCGTCAGGGCGTAGGGTGCGTCGAGTTCATCGCCGCGGCGGATGATCTCCCCCTTGGAGAGATGCTGGAGCGGCGTCTCGATGACGATGCGCCGTCCGTTCTCTGCCGATGCCGCCGTCGCCGCATCGGCCGCGCGCTGAAACGCCGCAATAAACGCGGGACGGCAGTCGGGATAGCCCGAGTAGTCCACAGAGTTCACGCCGATGTAGACGTGCGTGGCACCGACGCGCTCCGCATAGCCGACGGCATAGCTGAGGAAGATGAGGTTGCGGGCAGGCACGTACGTAACGGGTATGTCCGTCCGCTCCGCGTCGCCCTGCGGGACATCAATGGCACTGTCGGTCAGCGCCGAACCGCCGATGGCGTCCATATTCGTTTCGATGATGAGATGCTCTGCCACATGGTAGTGAGCGGCAATGCTCTTTGCCGCATCCAGCTCACGACGGTGGCGCTGATGGTAGTTAAAGCTGATCGGATAGAGCTCCTGTCCCGCCGCATGGGCGATCGCCATGCAGGTGCAGCTGTCCAGTCCGCCCGAGAGCAGAATGACCGCGCGTTCTCCCATACTGTCCTCCCCTCTCTCAATCAGCCGCGCAGCGACGCGATGGCGGCAGATACATCTGCCGCACCGTAGATATACGATCCGGCGACGAGCACATTCGCTCCCGCAGAGCGGACGGACTCTGCCGTCTCTGCATTGATGCCGCCGTCGACCTCGATGTCGACATCCAGCTCATTCCCCTCAATCGTATGGTAGAGGGCATGGATCTTCCCGAGTGTGTTCTCGATGAACTTTTGCCCGCCAAAGCCGGGATTCACCGTCATGAGCAGCACCATGTCGACATCGTCGATCAGCTCCTCGAGCGTGTAGATGGAGGTGCCGGGATTCAGCGCGATGCCCGCACGGCAGCCCGCCGCCTTGATCTGCTGGATGACGCGGTGCGCGTGACGCGTCGCCTCGACATGAAAGGTGATGATGTCCGCCCCCGCGCGCGCAAAGCTCTCGATGTGCGTCTCGGGGTGCTCGACCATCAGATGCACGTCAAAGACCGCCTTGGACACCTTGCGCAGACTCTCGACCACACATGCACCCATCGTGATATTCGGCACAAACGTCCCGTCCATCACATCGATGTGGATGTACTCTGCTCCCGCTTCCTCGACGCGGCGCACCTCTGCCCCGAGATTCGCAAAATCCGCCGAGAGGATGGACGGCGCAACAATCGTTGGACGCGCAACGTGGATATGCTCCTCTTCCTCCATCATCTCTTCTTCGTATTCGTGTTCATGTGCCATGGATCTGTCTCCTATTTTCTAGCCGACCGGATTTCTTTGAGCAATGCGATGTAGGCATCGTACCGCTCACACGCGAGCCGCCCCTCCTCTGCCGCCGCCTTGACGGCACAGTCCGGCTCATGACTGTGGCTGCACGGCGTAAAGCGGCAGCCTGGAAAATGCAGGAACTCAGGAAAGCAGTCCGCGAGGTCGTCCGCTGCGACACCCGTCAGTTCCTGCTGGGTAAAGCCCGGCGTATCGACGACATAGCCGCCCACAAAGGGAAGGAGTTCGGCGCGGCGCGTCGTATGCCGCCCGCGTCCGATTTTCTCACTGACCGCTCCCACCGCCAGACCGAGGGACGAATCCATCGCATTGAGCAGGGAGGATTTTCCTGCACCCGATGGTCCCGCAAAGACGGTGATCTCACCGCTCAGTCTTTCCCGCAGTGCCGCAATGCCCGTCCCCTCCGCTGCCGAAACAGGAAGGACAGGATACCCCGCCGCTTCGTACGGCGCGCAGAGGTGCGCTGCTGCCTCCCCGTCGATCAGGTCAATCTTATTGATGCAGAGCACGATGCTTTGTATGCCGCTGTGCTCAGCGAGCACGAGAAAGCGACTGACGACGAGCGGATGCGGGTCGGGTGACGCCGCCGCCACAGTGATGACGATCTGCGTGAGGTTCGCCACGCGCGGGCGCGCGAGGAGGGACGTACGCGGCTCCGCCCCCTCGATCACGCCTTCACCGTCTGTGCCGCACACTACGCGCACAACATCGCCGGGAAGCAGTGCATCCCGCCCGCGCATACTCTTGCCGCGCAGCTTACAGAGCATCTCCGTACCATCCACAGAGACGTGGACGACACTGTTGTAGACCTTCAGAATCCGTCCGTACTGATGCACAGCCGCCTCCCTACTCTGTCTTTTCCGTCTGGATGCGTCGTCCCGCAGGGTCTTTATCGCCCTTCTTCGGTTCGCTGTTTTTCCCGCTGCTCTTCGTCTCAGCGCCCTTGCCGCTCGAAACGGTCAGGCGCACGGCTGTGCCGGCCTCTGTCTCGGCCCCCGCCGCAGGCGACTGACGGATGACCGTCCCCTCTGCCTGCGTGCTCGTTTCCTCCGACGTGCCGCCGACCTTCAGGCCGCTGCCCTCCAGCATCGCGCGTGCGCGGTCGAGCGGGACGCCCTGCACATCGGGAACAGCGACCTTCTTGACCTTCTGCCCCTTGCTGACGGTGATATCAACACTCTGCCCCTTGCTGATGCGCGACCCGCTGCGCGGATCCTGCGAAATGACCGTGCCGCTGTCCTCATCCGAATACGTCTCGTATGCCGAGCCGAGGCGCAGCCCCATCTTTTCGAGCTTGCTGATGGCATCTTCCTTTTTCAGTCCGCGCAGGTTCGGCATCTCAATCTCTTCGCCGCCCTTGCTGACGTAGATGGTGACTGTGCGCTCTTCCTTGACCGTCATGCCCGCCTCGGGTGTCTGTGAAACGACGATGCCGACGGGCACAGACGCATCATAGGTCTCCGCCACGGTGACACGCAGATGCTGATCCTCGAGGATCTGACGTGCGAGCGTCAGCTGTTTTCCCGTCACATCGGGCACAGTGACCTCGACTGAGCTCCAGAACTTGCCGAAACTGAGGAAAAATCCGGTGAAAAAGCCCAAGAGAAGAACGAGGACAATGCCGAACTTAAACTTCTTTTTCTGATAGAACGGCCGCTCATTCACCGGTACGGGTTCCGTATTATCCTCCACCGGCACGGCGGCGTGAATCTCCTGTGCCTCCTGCGGGCTGAGGACGCGCGTCGCATCCGGATCAAAGGCGGGGACGGCGGTCGTCTGATCGCCGCGCAGCAGCTGCTCCGTATGGGCGATATCCGCCGCAAGGGTGCTGCTGTCCGGCCGCTGGGCGGGATCCTTCGCCATCATGCGGGCCACGAGGGCCTCAACGACGGGAGGAATGCCGGGCACGAGGCGGCGAAGCGGCTGCGGCTCCTCCTCGAGATGCTTGCGCGCAATGCTCACCGCCGTATTGCCGTCAAAGGGAATATGCCCCGAGAGCATCTCATAGAGGACAACGCCGAGGGAGTACACGTCGGACTTCGGCGTGATGATCGTGCCGCGCGCCTGTTCCGGGGAGAAGTAGTGCACCGAGCCCATGATGTTGTCGTTGTAGGTCATGGTGGACTCGGTGACCGCGCGCGCAATGCCGAAATCCGCCACCTTGACATTTCCGTCGGGCATGACGAGGATGTTGTGCGGCTTGATGTCGCAGTGCACGAGATTGTTCGCGTGCGCCTGTGCCAGAGCACCGGCAATCTGTTTTGCTATGTGGAGTGCCTGTGCCACAGGCAGCGCGCCCTCTTCCTTGATGCGTTCCTTCAGCGTACGCCCCGGCACATATTCCATGACGATGTAGTGACGCCCTTCGGCGACACCGACATCGTAGACATTGACGATGTTGGGATGCGTAATGCGCGCAGCAGCCTTTGCCTCGCGCTGGAAGCGTCCGATGAACTCCGTGTCGTGCTCATACTGCTGATGCAGAATCTTTACGGCAACCGTGCGCTCCAGGAGCTGATCTTTCGCCCGATAGACATCTGCCATGCCGCCGCTGCCTACGAGCATCTCCAGTGCGTAGCGTCCATCCAAGACACGCTCGACCATGTTTGTTCCTCCTATCGCCTCTGCCTGTAGGGGAGGCTCGATTCATGAGGGCGTCAGCCCTCGAAATATGTACGTATGATCTGACGGGCGATGCCCGCTGCGGCTCTGCCGCCGAAGCCGCCCTCCTCCACGAGGACGGAGAGGACGATCTTGCGTCCGCCGCGCTCTGCCGACCCGATGAACCATGCGTGATCCGTACCGGTGGCGTTCTCCGCCGTACCGGTCTTGCCCGTCACACGCACGCCCGCAACATCCGCCGCCGTGCCCGTCCCGGAGGCGACAACCCCCGCCATGTCCCCGTCGATGATGCCCGCACGCTCGGGTGTCGTCGCCGTTCGCCATACCTTTGGGCTGGATGTCTCAAGTGCGATTCCGCCCGTCGTCAGGACGGCATCCACGAGGTAGGGCTGCATGATGCGCCCGCCGTTTGCGAACGCATCGGCAACGAGTGCCATCTGCAGCGGCGTGACGAGCAGCTGTCCCTGCCCGAAGCCGAGCTGAGCGATCTCCCCATCACTCAGCCCGCGCAGGGCAGGAACGTGTGCCGCCGCCATGGAAACCTCCGGCGCGTTCAGCTCTGCTCCGATCCCGAAACGGTCAAAGGCATCGCTGAGCCCCTTGTCCCCCATGCGCATGGCGAGGGTCGCAAAGGTGATGTTGCACGATTCGCGCAGGGCATCCGCCAGACGCAGACGCCCGTGTACCTCGCCGTGCGGCTCATGCAGGACATAGTCCCTGCCGATCGCGAGCTCACCCGTGCAGTCGAAGATCTCGTCCGTCGTCGTGACGCCCGTGGCGAGTGCCGCATCGGCGACCAATGTCTTGAAGGTCGAGCCGGGCGGGTAGAGCCCCTGCGCGGCACGATTGACGAGCGGGCTGTCCGCACGCGACGAGAGCGTATCCCATGAGCGCTCGGTCACGGACGGGTCAAAGGACGGCGTACTCACCATCGCTAGGAGGGCGCCCGTCTCCGCATCCATCACGACGACGGCACCACGGTGCTCACCGAGGGCACGGTATGCGGTCTGTGAGAGCTCCGCATCGACGGTGAGGCGGACATCATAGCCCGCATCGGCGCGGAGCAGGGTGCGCAGCGGCCCCATGCCCGCGACATCGTTCGTCACACCGCTGAGCGGTGTCCCCTCCGTCTGTTCGATGCCCGTCGCCCCGTGGCGATCCGTGCGGTACCCCGTCACGGGGGCGAGCACAGCGCCATAGGGATAGGAGCGGTTTCCTGCGGCATCGCTCTCCGCGAGAACGCGCCCCGTATGATCGAGGATGCGCCCGCGCCGTATATCCTCCTCCATGAGGGCAGAGCGCATATTGAGCGGATGCGCAGCGAGCGACGCGCCGTCCCACACGGAAATCTTGACCAGATAGAGGATCTGGACGGCGATGAGGACGAGGAGGCAGGCTGCCGCCGCGGCGATATGGCGGCGCATTTTTCCATCCGTCATGATGCCGCCTCCTTGCGCGGGGCAGAGAGCGCAGTCAGAATCCCGAGGAAGACAAAACTCGCCGCCATCGAGCTGCCCCCGTAACTGACAACCGGCAGGGTAATGCCCGTCGGGGGCAGGAGCTTCGTGACGCCCGCCACGATGATAAACGCCTGCAGCAGGAGCGCGACCGCAGCCCCCGCAGCGAGCAGCGTCTCTTCCATCCGCGTCTGCCGCAGCGCGATCTGAATGCCGCGCCAAAAGAGCAGCGCATACGCCATGAGGACAAAAACGGCACCGATCAGCCCAAATTCCTCGGCAATCGCCGAAAAGATAAAATCGGTGTGCACCTCGGGGATGAGCCCGGGATGACCTTCGGAGAGCCCTGTCCCCCAGATGCCGCCGCTGCCGATGGCAAAGAGGGATTGGACGATCTGATACGACATCCCGTTGGGATCTGCCCACGGGTGCATCCAGATATCAAAGCGCACGCGCACGTGCCCAAAGAGCATATAGCTGAGTGCCGCCGCAGCCAGAATGAATACGCCGGCGAGGAACACATACGACTTGCGCCCCGTCCCCATATAGGTCATGACCACCGCCATGCCAAAGAAGAAGAGCGCCGCGCCGAGGTCATGTGCAATGACAAACATCAGCACCGAGAGCCCCCATAGTGCCACGAGCGGCGCGATAAAGCGCACGGGCGGCAGATGAAGAAAGGCAACGCGGCGCGCCGGCAGGGTCAGCACGGCATGATGATCGGCAAGATATGCTGCGAGGAAGAATACGAGAAGGATTTTCCCAAACTCCGAGGGCTGCACGGAAAACGTTCCGAATGCCAGCCAGTTCTTATTGCCGCCAATGGAGACGCCAAAGAGCAGCGGCAGGAGCAGAACGATGGTCGTCGCTGCACCGAGCACATAGGGATAGGCGAGCATCCGACGCAGCCGTGCCCAAAAGAGGAGTACCAGCATCCACGCGGCGGTGCCGACACATGCCCAGCGCAGCTGTGCGGCAAAGAGATCGGGCTTCAGCCGCGCCACCTCGATGAGCCCCACAGCAAGAAGTGTGTAGGCAAGGGCAAGCGGTACCGTGTCCAGATGACGCCGCGCCGCCAAGATGTACCCCGCCGCACCACAGAGAACGAGGACGCCAAGATCGGGCAGATAGGGCAGATCTCGCTGCCAGTCAAAATGCCACCCCGGCTGTCCCGCCCCATGCTTCAGCAGGAGAACACCAAGCCCGCAGAGGAGAATGCCCAGCGGGGCGAGTCTCGTCTTGAGCATCATGACGGATCACAGGCGATGACAATCGCCGTCACATTGTCCGTCCCGCCCGCATCGAGGGCACGCTCCACCATCTGCCGCGCTGCATCGTCGGGATTCCCGCCGAGCAGCGCACACAGATCCGCATCCTCCACCATATTGGTCAGACCGTCCGTGGCGAGGAGGAAACGGTCTCCTGCCATGACGGGGAACGTATCTCCATCCACGTGCAGGCGCTCCTCGACCCCGACGGCACGCAGCAGATAGTTCTTGCGCGGATGATGCTGCGCCTCCGCCTCGCTCAGTTCCCCACGGGCAACCAATTCCTCCACGTAGGAGTGGTCGCGCGAAATCCTGCGCAGCGCCCCGCCGCGCAGGAGATAGAGACGGCTGTCACCGACGTGTGCATAGCACGCCGTCTGCGCCTCCTCGTCGATATGGAGCACCGTCGCCGTCGAGCCCATCCCCTCATAGGCGGAGTTCTTTGCGGCAGCATCCAGCACCTGCTGATTGGCGCGCAGAACGGCACTCTTGAGCGCTGCCGTGTCAATGGGCTCTCCGGCATTTGCCATATCATGCACAGCGGCGACGACGATGCGGCTTGCCACCTCGCCTGCCGCGTGTCCGCCGAGCCCATCCGCCACGACGTAGACAGCGGGCGAAAAGACGCCGCAGCTGTCCTCGTTCGATGTGCGCACGCGTCCGATGTCCGATGCGCTTGAAACCTCGATCATGTATTTACCTCTCAAACCGCAGCGACACAGCACCGATGCGCAGGACATCACCCGCGCGCAGATAGGCGCGCCCGCTGAGCTGACCGTCGTTCAGATATGTGTGATTCCGACTGCCGAGATCCTCTGCGATATACGCGTTCTCGCGCTGATAAATCAGGACATGATGATGCGAGACGAAGCTGTCGTCAAGAACGATGTCATTGTCCGGACTGCGCCCGATGGACAGCTCATGCCCCACGGGATAACGCCGCCCCTCCAGCCCCTCGCCGGCAAGCACGACAAGTGCCGCCGCCCCGGCGGTCTGCGCCGGCGTGTGCGATGCGCGTATATCGGCACGCAGCGCCGTGAACATCTGCCGCCCAAGATGCAGGACGGCATAGGCGAGCCAGAGCAGCGCACCGTATTCTAGAACAACGCGCAGTGCTTTCAGAACCAGTGCCGGCATCAGCGCACCTCATAGCGGAGCGCCGTCGTCCCGAGGCGGATCTCATCTCCATTCCTCAGGCACTGCATCTCTCTCCGCTCTCCGTTGATAAATGTACCGTTGCGGCTCTGCGCATCGTAAAGCACATGCCGATGCCGCTCGTAGGAAACCCACGCATGCACGCGGGAAATATTGCTGTCCGTCAGGATGAACTCATTGCGCGGCATCCGCCCCATATAGATCTTGCGCTCGCCGAGCGGCATCACAACGCCCTCATCCGCCCCGCTGAGTACCGTGAGCTCCGCGAGCTCATGCTCGGGCGGCAGATCGAGACAACGTCCGTCGCGCAGGGATGGCCGCTCAAGCACGATGGTCTGCGCGAGCGTGTCATGCGGAACGGCGTCGCTCGGCTCCGGTACGTGATCCTGCTGCATCCGCCCCACCAGACGGTATGAACCCGCGCGCAGGGACGCGTCAACGTCAAACGAAATGCTGAGCCGCCCTTCCATATAGAGATCCTCACGGATGATACAGCGCTTGAGTGCCGTTCCCAGCTCATCCACCACACGGTGGGAACAGAGCCGCTGATAGTCCTCCGTCCCGAGAGAGATGATATACGCATTGGCAAGAGAGGCGCTGTTCTGGCGCTTCGCCTCTTTTTCCAGCCCCTTGATCAGTTCCACGGGTTCCAGATGACTGCTGAACTTGCGGTTAAAAAAACCTTCGATGTGATCCCCCAGAAACGATTCCACGCGATCCATCATCGTGCATCGCTCTCCTTTGGTCGCAAAGCACAGGAAAATCCACATGCTTCATACAAATACAAAACAACTTCTATATCATAGCATAAATCTTGAAAAAATTATAGTCCTGCTTCCATGAGACGGCTGCGCAGCTGTCCGCAGGCCGCCTGAATATCCGTCCCCATCTCGCGGCGCACGGTCGCCGTGACATGATGCGCCTCGAGAATCCGCTGAAAGCGGAGCACCGTCTCGCGCGGCGGGCGAAAGAGATGCCGCTCGGCAACGGGGTTGATCGGGATGAGATTGACGCTTGCCAGCTGTCCGCGCAGGAGGCGTGCGAGCTGCTCTGCCTCGCGCACGCCGTCATTCACATCACGGATGAGGATGTACTCGTAGGTCACACGCCGCTTCGTCTGCGCCGCATAGAGCTCTGCCGCCCGCAGCACCTCCGCCATGGGGTACATGCGGTTGACGGGCATCAGCGAGGAACGCAGTTCCTCCGTCGGCGCGTGAAGCGAAATGGAGAGCGAGATCGGAAGCCCCTCCTCCGCAAGGCGCAGAATCCCCGGAACAATCCCCGAGGTCGAGAGCGTCATCCCGCGATAGCTGAGCCCGATGGTCTCCTCCGCGTGCAAAAGGCGCAGCGCGCCGATCACGTTATCGTAGTTCTCCATCGGCTCGCCCGAGCCCATGACGACGATGGTATCGACGCGCGCGCCCTCCTGCCGCAGGTAATCCGCCATGCCGATCACCTGCGCGGCGATCTCCCCCACGGTCAAATTACGCGCCAGACCGTGCAGCGTCGACGCGCAGAATGCACAGCCCATGCGGCAGCCCGCCTGCGTCGAGACACAGACACTGTTGCCGTAGGGATGGCGCATGAGCACCGTCTCCGCCGTCTGCCCATCGGCAAACGCATAGAGCAGCTTGATCGTCGCGCCGTCTGCCGACGTCAGGCGCGCACCGACCTGCGGCCGCTCAATGGAAAAGCGTTCCGCCAGCTGCGCGCGCAGCACCTTCGGCAGATTGTCCATGACATCAAAAGAGACCGCGCCGCGCTGATACATCCAGCGGATGATCTGATCGGCGCGGAAGCGGGGAATCCCCTCGGCGCGAAGGGCATCGGCAAGCTCTGTCTTCGTCCATCCAAAAATATTCATCGGCGTCTCATACGGGCGATAAAGAAGCCGTCCGGCCCGCCCGTCTCCGGCATGATCTGTACCATGCGATCTGCTGTTTTTTGCTCCGGCAAAAATGCCCCCGTCTCCTCGAGGACGAAGTCCTCATGCCCGCGCAGAAACGCCTCCACCACGGCGGCATTCTCGCTGCGCTCCATCGTGCAGGTACTGTAGACGAGGACGCCGCCCTGCTTCACCGTCCGCGCCGCACTCGCCAGAATCGCAAGCTGCAGCGGCGGCAGGGTCTTCGCATCCGACGGGCTTTTGCGCCAGCGTGCATCGGGCTTGCGCCGCAGGACGCCGAGCCCTGAGCACGGCGCATCCACGAGGACACGGTCAGCACACACACCATAGTGCGCACCGATCTCACGCGCGTCGAGGAGCTGCGTCTCGATGATGGAGATGCCGAGCCGCTCTGCGTTGCGCATGATGCGCCCCAGCTTTTCCTCATAGATGTCAAACGCCAAAATGCGCCCGCGATTTTCCATCTGCTGGGCGATATGCGTCGTCTTGCCGCCCGGGGCGGCACAGGCATCGATCACCGTCATGCCGGGCTCTGCGCCAAGGATATGCGCCACGAGCATCGAGCTCTCGTCCTGCACCTGCGCCAGCCCCTCACGCAGCGGCGCAAGCGCATCGAGTGCCCCGTGCGTGCGCAGGAGGATGCCCTCGGGAACGCGCAGCGACGCCTCGGCGCGAACGCCTGCCGCCGTCAGTCGCTCCATGAGGGCAGTGCGGCTCGTGCGCAGGGTATTCGTCCGCAGCGTGAGCGGCGCACTCTCATTGTCACAGCGGCACAGCCGCTCTGCCTCTTCATAGCCGTAGTCGCGCAGCCACCGCTCCACCATCCACACGGGATGCTGCATCCGCAGCGCAAGTGAGCGTGCATCACGCCCCTTTGGCAGGGCCGCACGCTGTGGCTCGCCCAGCGCCGTCCGCAGGACGCCGTTGACAAAGGACGCCGCGCCCTTTCCGCCGTGTTTTTTCGCGAGCTCCACCGCTGTATGACAAACGGCGGACGACGGAATTTTATCCATGAAGAAGATCTGGTAAAAGCCAAGGCGCAGAAGCTCTCGTATGGGCGGCTGTGCCTTTTTAAGGTCGGCGACATAGCGGCGAATCATGACGTCGAGCGTCTCGCCCGCCTTCACCGTGCCGTAGACCAGCTCTGTCAGAAAGCGGCGGTCGCGCTCCGCCATCTCCGCACCGCGCAGCGCATCGGCGAGAGCTACATTCGCGTATGCGCCCTCGCTGTGCACGCGCAGGAGTACCTGCATCGCACGCTCGCGGATGCGGTCGATCTTTTTCTCATCGTACTGCTTTGGCATCTATGTGTCCTTTGGGTTGGGTTCAATAATCTCTTCGAGCTGGCGGCGTACCTCCGCCATATCCACACTCGTATTGTAGCAGGGGCCGTTCGGGCGGATGTTGAGCACCCCGACGGCGGGAAGCGGAAAAACGTCTTGGATCCCACTCATCAAATCGCGCTCACACGCAATCGCGAGCACCGCCTTCGGCCGCGTGTTGTAGACGACCTGCCGCGCCAGTGTCCCGCCTGTCGCGACAAAGAAATGGAACCCCATCTCCTCAGAGAGCGTAACGAGATCGCCGATGTTGCAGCCGCCGCAGCGCTTGCAGTTGTTCGGATCGCGCGTCACCTTGTGCGGGCAGCTCGCGAGCTGCAGGCAGTGCGGTGTCACGACGAGCAGGCGTTCGGCGGGCACGCGGATGTGCATGCGGTGAAAGAGCAGATTGCTGACCGCGATAAACGAGCCCTCCAACCGACGACGCTTGACGCCAAAGAGCGCTCCAAGGCGCACGGCAGCAGGAAAGAGCAGATTGATCAGCTCGTAAGTCTGCCGCTTCATCCACGGGAGATACGGCAGTCCCGCAACGGCAAGCACCATGTTGAAGATGCCGAAAAAGGACAGGAGTACCGCGCCTGTCAGCAGAGCGCCGATCGCCCACGGCAGAAGCGGCTGGATGCGCTCAAGTCCCGGCACGCCAATGTACCAAATGCCAAAGAGGAGCACGGCAGCGAGCAGTGTCACGAGCAGGAGCATCCCGATGAAGAGCCGCTTCTTTGGCCGTGAGGGCAGGAGAATCGTCTTCTTCTCCCCCGCCTTGCCGCCGTTGACCGTCAATGTCTCCGTACTCATGATGTAAAACGTGCTCCTGCGGTCAGTGCACAGCCGTTCAAAAAGTCAGATGTCGACATCATCCGTTTCCCGGGTGCCTGAATCTCCGTCACCTGCACGATCTCATCGCCTGCTGCGACGCGCAGCCCTGCCCGCCGATCTGCCGTGAGAATGGTGCCGTGCGGCGCATCGGTCCGCTCGCCTGTGAGGGACAGCATACCGATCTTATATAAGGCGTCCCCCAGATGCGTCTCTGCGTAGGGCACAGGGTTCAGCCCGCGCACGAGGGCATCGAGCTCCCGTGCCGTGCGCGACCAGTCGATCTGTGCCGTCTCGCGCGTAATGCGTGCGGCATAGCTGCTCTCCCCCGTCTGCGGCGTACGCGTGAGCACCCCTGCGGCAAGCTGCTCCAGCGTCTCCACGAGGAGCGCCGCCCCCGTCTCCATCAGAGCATCGTGGAGCGTTCCGTACGTCGTATCCCTATGGATGGGAACCTCGCGCCGCAGGAGCATATCCCCCGTGTCGAGCCCCGCATCCATCTGCATGGTCGTAATCCCCGTCACTGCGGCACCATCCATCACCGCGTGCTGAATCGGTGCAGCACCGCGATACAGCGGGAGCAGGGACGCGTGCACATTGATGCAGCCATGCACGGGGATATCCAGAATCTCCTGCGTCAGGATCTGCCCGAATGCCGCCACCACCGCCACGTCGGGACGGAGGGCGCGCAGCTCTTCGGCAAATGCCGCATCACGTGCGCGCGCAGGCTGGAGAACGGGAATATCATGTGACAGTGCCCACGCCTTGACCGGAGAGGGGCTGAGTTTCTTCCCGCGCCCGCGCGGGCGATCCGGCTGCGTAACAACGGCGACGATATCCGTGAGATCGCGCCGCTCTGCCATCGCCGCAAGAATCGCTGCGGCGAAATCCGGCGTCCCCATAAAGACGGTACGCATCGGCGTCATTCCTCTTCCTCCCCCTTGCGCAGGCGCACAGCAATATCGATGAAGAGACGCCCCTCCAGATGATCGCACTCATGCTGAATGCAGCGCGCCAAAAGCCCCTCCGCTGTCAATGTACGGCGGCGGCTGCGGCGGTCGGTATACTCCACCGTCACGCGCTCCGCGCGCTCCACATCGCCGTAGACCTTTGGCACAGAGAGACACCCCTCCGATTCCGTCACGCTGCCCTCGCGCATGGTGATGACGGGATTGACGAGCTCCAAGAGCCCGTGCTCATCCTGCACGTCGATCACAACGATGCGCAGAGACTTCCCCACCTGCGGCGCAGCAAGACCCACGCCGTCAGCGGCATACATCGTTTCCGCCATATCGTCGAGCAGCTGCCGATGCCGCTTCGTGAGGCGTTCGATCGGCTCCGCCGTCTGTTTCAGGACGGGATCTCCCGCCTTCTTGATGTCAAGTATCGCCATAGTATTCCTCATGTCAGGCGCAGATGATAGATCCGCACCGCATTCTCATAAAACACAGCATCCCAGTGCTCCTCGGGAATGAGGAGCTTCGTGAACGCAATGTAGTCGTCAAAATTCGCGAGCGGCCAGTCCGTCCCGAACATGAGACGGTCATAGGCATTGAGATAAGCGAGCCATCCGTGCAGCTGCTCAATGTAGAACTTCTTGCGCGTACAGAATAGCTCAAAATCCTGAATTTTACCCGCAAGCATCCCCGAGAGATCGGCACTCACATTCGGGTTCTTCTCCATCACGGCGACTGCGTCCGTGAAATACGGTTCGCCAAAATGGCACATGACAAAATGCACCGCACGGAACTTCGTCGCGGCCTCATCCATCACATTCGGGTGAGCATACTTGAGCAGTGCCTTTTCCGTCGCCGTCAGTCCCGTGTGCACGGCAACGGGCTTCTTGTACTGTGTGGCAAGCTCGTAGACGGGTGCAAGCATATCGTCATAGATATAGAAATAATGATAGCCCGGATAGAGTTTTATGCCGACGCATCGCTCATTTTTTAGATGCTGTTCGAGTGCGGGCAGAAGCTTTTCGATGCGCCCCTCCGCGATCTCCGTCACGCCGTCGCCTCCGATGCCAACGCAGTAATGGAAGATATCGGGATAGTTCGGATTCGTCTCCTCGACGGGCAGATTTCCCATCACGATGCCGTGGACAATGCCCGACGTGCGGAAGTCACGGCGCAACGCCTCCTCCGTATTCTCATGCCCCGCAGCCCGCGCCACGGTATCAAAATACTCCCCTCTGCCAAAGTGCAGATGGGCATCAATGATCTTCATGCATATTCACTTTCTAAAAATAACTAAGGAATCACTATCCGTTTAGTTTAACATATCCGTCAATAGTTTTTCTGTAACCGAAGAAACAAATAAATGCAGATTCTAAGCTTCCTTTTTCACGATTCGAGCCAAAATGTACAAAAGAATGCACATCGACTGTGCTATACTGATGATCAAGGAGGTGCAGAAGGATGTATGCAAGCGGGAGCAAAAAGATGCTCAACATGATGATTCTGGAGATTCTTCGAACGCATACAGATGAGGAACATCGTCTGACACAGCAGGAAATCATCCGTCTGATGAAGCTGATGTACGGCGTCACCTGTGACCGCCGCTCGGTGCGCAGCAACATTGAGGCATTGCAGGAAATGGGCTATGAGATTGAGGTGCGCCCAGGATACGCACTCATTGATCGGACATTCGACAATGCAGAGCTGCGGATGCTGATCGACAGCGTACTCTTTTCACACGAACTGTCTGCAGTGCAGGCAAATCGCCTGATTGAAAAGCTGAAATCGCTTGGCAGTCGTTATTTTCAGCCAAAGGTATCCCATGTGGCTCATCTCTCAAAGCTCCACCACGCGGAGAATGCACAGGTAATGCACACTCTGGACGTGCTAAACGATGCCATAGAGGCGAAGCACAAGGTGCAGTTCACCTACAATAGCTGTGGTACAGATTTCCGACTGCATCCGCGGCGGACTGCGCCATACGTGGTAAATCCCTATCAGATGGCTGCACAGAACGGTCGCTATTACCTCATCGGCAACTATGATGCATATGACAACGTCTCGCATTACCGCATTGACCGCATTACAGACATCAAGATGCTGGATGAGCCTGCAAAGCCAAAGAGCGCAATCCGCGATTTCGCACAGGGATTCAGTCTGCCGCGCCACATGGCGGAACACATCTATATGTTCAGTGGAGAGAGTGTCACCGTTCAGCTTCGAACATACACCTATATGATGGATGCGCTTACGGACTGGTTCGGCATGAATTTCCGCCTCAAATTGGAAGACGAGGAGCGCATGCTCGTAACCCTCCGCTGCAACGAAGAGGCGATAAAGTATTGGGCGCTGCAGTTCGGCATATATGTCGAGATCATCTCACCCGAGCGTCTGCGCACAGCAGTAAAGGATGCGCTACGGCGCATGTGTGAGATCTATGGGCTGGAAGCCCCTCCTTGTTCCCTGAAAACTAAATCAAATTGATCTCTGCATGCATATGAAAATAATTGAGATAATGGAATGATAGATCAAAGGAGTGAGAACAATGCTGTTTTACGAATTTCAGATCAGCTGCAGCCCTGCGGAGGAGCTTCCGTCCGGATACGGTGAAGAGCGCAGAAAGCGCGAGGAACGACTCTCCGAACTGAACGAACTGCTCTATGCACAGCACACCGACGGAAAGAATTTTTTTGTCATTGACCGTCCCCTTTCGGACGGCTTCCACATGTGTGGGGCTGTGAAACAGACGAAACCTATGACTGCAGGACTGCTTGGAAAGCTGCTTGCACCGATGTTGTCCGAAGCATGCGGCATAAAAAAAGTTTCCGTAAATTCTCTGCGTGAGATCACACGCGAACAATTCGCCCATTACATCGAAATTTGTGATAAAAAAAGTTACCTGAATTGCTGTAACCCCCTGTATGATCTACAGCTGGATTATGCAGATAATCGCTACTTTCGGCTTGCGGAGGAGATGGGCACTATGCGCCCGCAGCTCTCACGCGCAAAGGCATACCGCGAGGCAGACGGGCTGATGGCAGACAGCAGCTTCCTGGATGAGCTGGCGCGAATTTACTCTGACAAGAATGAGCGGAAGATTTTTTATGGGCATCCTGTGCATTATCATATCACAGCAGGAAACTCAGACGCTGCAATGACAATGACGCGCCTGCTCGTACGTGCTCTCTACGCCAACAAGCGCCTTGCAGGGCAGCGCATCAACAGGGTTTACAACATACAGGAAGAATGCTATGACGAATCTGACCTAGATCATCTCCTGCGTCATGCGGAGGGCGGAACCGTTGTCCTCGAGATGTGCAGCTGCGCCGAGGAGGAAAGATATGCGGGCAGCTACGAACGAGTAAATGAGTACTTGGCTGCCATGATTCGTAAGTATCAGCGCAATACGCTCTTTATTCTGGTCGACCTCCACCTGCAGAGGGGCGGGCTGAGAAATCTGTTGACCACACTGCGTGAGGATATTTCCTTTGTGCACATCGAGGAGGGTGCAGGCAGCCGTGCACAGGCAGCTGCATATCTGCAGAGCCTTGATGTACAGTCATCAATGCCCCACTACACCGAGCACGAGCTGGAGCAGGCTCTCGGTGATCGGCGTACCTTCCGCGCATCGGACATTCACCAAATTCACGAAAAGCTCTACCGGGACGCACTGAAGAACAAGTCCTACCGTGCATATCAGGACGTGGACTTCCATCCCGAAACAACAGTGCAGAAGCCGACTGAAGATGCCGCTGCAGTACTGCGGGACATGGTCGGGCTGAAGCAGCAGAAGGAAATCCTGGAACAGATCGTCGCCGCATTCGCCATTCGGAAGATGCGGACGGAGATGGGAACAGAAACGAAACGCCCGTCCATGCACATGTGCTTCACAGGCAATCCGGGCACTGCAAAGACAACGGTTGCACGCCTGCTCGCCGACATCCTGAGCAAGGAGAACATCCTTCCCACAGGACGGTTCATCGAGTGCGGGCGCTCTGACCTCGTCGCCAAATACGTCGGGTGGACAGCGGTGTGCGTCAAAGAAAAATTCCGTGCAGCACGCGGCGGAATCCTCTTCATTGACGAGGCATATGCTCTCCTCGATGACCGCTCCGGCAGCTACGGAGATGAGGCAATCAGCACCATTGTACAGGAAATGGAAAATCATCGGGAGGACGTGATCGTCATCTTCGCGGGATATCCGAAAAAAATGCAGGACTTTTTAGACGCCAACGAGGGGCTGCGAAGCCGCATCGCATTCCACGTGAGTTTCCCTGACTACACAGCGGACGAGCTTACAGAGATCCTGAGCCTGATCGCACGCCAGCAGGGATACACGCTCACAGAGGAGATCGTAACTCATTGCCGCACGCAATTTTCTTCCATGTGCAGGCAGGAGGACTTCGGCAACGGACGTTTCGTACGGAATGTCTTTGAGCAGGCGCTCATGAAGCAGTCTCAGAGGCTCTGGGCTCTTCGAGAACACCACGCCCTCACGGAGGACAGCCTGCGTCAGCTCACTGTCGCCGACTTCAATGTCGCTGCCCTGCAGCCTGCCGAACGCAGACAGACCTCGATGGGATTTTCTGTTTCACACGGATGAAAGTATGGCACTCAATAATTCGGAGGTAAAAAATGACAGCAGGTAAAAGCAATTTGACGCCGGGAAGTGCCGAAAAAGGGAGTCGTCTGTGGATGCAGAGGTTAGTCGATGCACCGCATTTCCCATTGTTAGCACAGGAATGTACCGCGCAGATCGGCGAGGAGGTGGAGTGGATTGCCCCCCTCCCCAAAAATAATTTCAAGGAATATAAGTTGAATCAAAATGAAGCGATGTCGAGCCTCTTTCCCGGTGCGGACAAGATGAATATCTTCGATTTTTGGCCAAAGAATCAACCGCAATGGGACGGCATAGCCATCGGCCGAAACAGCGGCACACTCTATCTGGTGGAGGCAAAATCCTATCGGCAGGAGGCCGAAGGACAGAAGTCGAAGGCAAAAGACCCAAAGAGCATAAATCAGATCAATGAAACTCTGAAGAAAAATCACGCAGTGCATTTCCCGCAAGGAAATTTTACGCTGTGGACGGAGGGGCATTATCAACTCGCGAACCGCTTGACATTTCTCTATGAAATCCAAGCACGCTGCGTACCACAGTTCTTCCCCTCCGTGCGACTCATTCTGCTGAACTTTGTCGGCGACCCAACAATGAAGAAGACCACGCGAGAGGAATGGGAATCGTATTACAGCAATGTATTTGAGGAAATGCTCGGTACGGTGCAGACGCCTCAGGGAGTTCTGCTGCTGCATCTCGATGTGGAGCTCTGTCACAGGTATCAGGCTCTGAAGAACATGGTGAGAAACCGTAGCACGGCATTTGCCGCACTGATGCACTTCATCGAGCAGGAGACGGCCTACCTCACAGCGCCCGCCTCTACAAAGTATCACCTGTGTCGCAGGCACGGCCTGCTCGAGCACAGCGTGAACGTTGCCGAGACAATGCTGAAGATGCGCGCGTCAGTCGCTCCTGACCTATCTGAGGAGAGCTGTGTCATCGTCGCCCTCCTCCACGATCTCGGCAAAGCGGGCGTCCCCGGAACACCGCAGTATCTGAAAAATGATGAGGAGGGCGCACGATATCCCTATCGCTGGAATCGGGAGCTCACCTATCTGAGTGTCCCCGTGCGCAGCATTTACCTCATTCTGCCGCACTTTCCTCTTACAGAGGAAGAGACACAGGCAATTGTCTACCACGACGGTCAATACGTAGAGGAGAATAAATGTGTCGCCGCACGCGAGGAACCGCTCACGCTTCTTCTACAGTATGCAGATAATTGGAGCGGATTCGTGATTGAAAAGAAGTTACAAAAATAGCATCCTACAACAGATCCATCATGCGGTGGGTCTGCGGGATGACGCGGACGTTTGCCAGCCGCCGCAGGGCAGT